>Ga0255098_1000072_pt1 | contig 34666 bp, 72 predicted proteins | sample Colum_Atlam_RepC_2_FD_188440 | JGI IMG/M metagenome (GOLD analysis project Ga0255098, IMG submission 188440) | Freshwater microbial communities from Columbia River, Oregon, United States - Colum_Atlam_RepC_8d | ecosystem: Environmental > Aquatic > Freshwater > River | place: USA: Oregon... | reverse complement strand
TAATGATATGCAGTATATGCACAACATCAATGACGTATTGGGTGGAAACCTTATTCCACGTTTCATTGATGATATCAATGAAACTAACTTGACATTCATCCGCCTTGCAACTACGCTTGATAAGGAAATGTTGGTTGACGTGTTTAATTTCGCCGCATTGTACAAGGATCATGTAGTTGAAGAAAATTTGGAAGATGAGATTGATCCTGAACCTGTTAAACCGGAATCTAAAAAGGTAATGGTCGATGATATGGTTATGCAGGTGTGTGACAAATTGGTAACATTTTATACACACGGTAACTACGACGATAGTTATTGCGTACAAGTTACTTATGATTTCCATCAGGACATTGCGGATGCTTTTTTTGAAGCGTATAACTATGATTTCGTTGCTTTCCGTAATAGAGCAAAGGAATTAGAGGTATGGCATCCTGTAATGGAAAACGCAAACCCGGCCCGTATCAAACAACTTTAATAGGTGAAAAAATGAGTGTATTATTGAACGAGATTACTAACTTTGAACTTCCAGTTGAAACTGCCAGAAAGATTCTCACAGATTTTATCGAAAAGGATACTGGAAAGAAAGTAAAAGAACTTACTTTCAATATGGGAAGCCGTTCGATTGGATATGGCCCGATGGAACGTGATGAACAATATTTGCGTTGCATCAATGTTGTTTTTGAAAAGTAAAAAGTGCTTGCATACCTAAGCTTGTTTGTGTATAATGTTCACATCAAGCTTAGTGTGGTGTTATCATGAAAAAGTTCTTAGTTGGTGGTGCTGTTCGTGACACGTTGATGGGTGGCATCCCCAAGGATAAGGATTACGTTGTCGTTGGCTCTACTCCGGAAGAAATGGTATCTCTGGGGTTCTCTCAAGTTGGTGCGGATTTCCCAGTTTTTCTTCATCCGGAAACTGGCGAAGAATACGCACTGGCCCGTGTTGAACGCAAAGTTGGTATCGGCTATCAAGGCTTCGCATGTGAGTTTTCTCCTGATGTTACTTTGGAAGATGACTTGTTTCGACGTGACTTGACCATTAATGCCATTGCGTTTGATGAAGAAACCGGCCAGTACATCGACCCTTACGGCGGTATTGCCGATATCAAGGCTGGTGTTCTGCGTCATGTTTCTAAGCATTTTGAAGAAGACCCGCTGCGTGTTCTGCGTGTGTGTCGTTTTGCGGCCCGTTATGGCTTTAAGGTTCATCCTGAAACCATGATGATGATGCGCCGTGTAGTTGCAACGGAAGACTTTGCAAGCCTGTCCGATGAACGCATCTACGCCGAGTTTATGAAGGCAATGGGCGAAGAACAAAGTAGCCAATTCATCAAAGTTTTGAATGATGCTTCTGGTATTGGATATGCTTTTGGTGTGTCTGAACATGATGCTAGAAGCATTTTAGTGAAGCATGTTGAAATAGACGAGTTTAATGACGCCGAAACAAAACTGTTGTTTTTGTTGTTTGACATCACCCCTACAGGCCGCAAGAATTTTGAAAAAAAGTTCAAGCTGCCTGCAAACTTCAAGATGTTGTTGGAAAAGACGGCAATGTTTGAAGAAAGTTACAGTTTGGCACTGGAAGGGTTTTTGTCATCAATTCACAAGGATCAAATTGTTGAAAATTTGATGATGATGTTCAAAGGTATGGATATTGTTCGCCGTCCATTTATCTTGAAGACATTTTTGGAAGTAATGACCAATTATCATCATCGTGAATGCTTTAGCTATTTTGTCAGTGAATGTGCCGCCGCTGTTCGTAAGGCTTTGAAAGAAGCTACAATCCCTGATGGTGTCGTGGGTTCAAAGATCAGGGATTTTATGAATGATGTTACATTGGCAACAATTACAGTGTATGTTGATGAAAACGTTTACTAATAGGATTTTCAACAGGGAAGTTTCTAATTTTTGGAGGCATTATGGGTTACTTCACTAGTTATAAACTTATCTCCAATCATCCTGATTCTGAAAAAATATTCGAAGAATACAGAAAGTTATATTCAGAAAATGGTTTTGAATTATCTGCCGGTGACATTTACAACAATTCATTTGTTTTTGTAAACAAATGGGATAATATCAAAGAAAGCCTTATTGATTTTTCGAAACAATATCCTAATATTGTTTTCACCCTTTATGGGTATGGTGAATACGCTAATGACGTTTGGTGTATGTATGTCAAGAATGGTAAATCAAACTTAGCAAAAGCGAAAATAACTTTTGACAATTTTGATGAAAGTGTGTTACAATGAACCATCCGAAGTTCGAAAAAGCAACATGGGAAGAGTTTCAGAAATCCCGTTTGTTGTGGTGGGTTAATAGATCACTCCGTTTGTTCGGGTGGTCTATTGCTTTAGAAGTGCAAAACAATGTTATTGTAGGTGCATACCCGGTAAAGACTGATGCAACCGCATATCCGGAAGAGTTTGAAAAACAAGCCTTTCAAGAATTAAAAGAATATATAAAAAATGATAATCAAATATAATCAAAATCCCCTCTGGTCAGAAGTAACCCTTTCCGAATATGAATCAAAAGAACTTTGGTATAAACTAAAGATTGACGATCTTATGGAATTACTCAGTAATGCCGAACACTATGTTGACCAAGTTCCACCTAATACTGAAAAAGTAAAGCTATACGTCGAAAGTGGCTATTACTATGACGAAGATAAAGACGGAAAAACAAAAATAGATAAAAGGATTGATAGTATTCATGCTTCATTTATTGAAGCATTAGTAGATCATCATATTGGCGATTGTGTTTGTTATCCATGTTCCTGTACTAAATGTTGGGCTGAACACCTGTTAGGCATTGAAACAATTGATATTGGCAAGCATAGTGCAAACTATATTCTAGAAGCTTTCACTGTTGATGGGGTTGTCTTAAAGGATATGCCAATCAATCAAGCCCTTGATAAACTTCAAGGCGAAAGTCTTTCCTATGATGAACTCAGTGAAGAAAATCGTCAAAAATGGGAAAAAAGTGGAGGGAGGGAGGCATTTGATTATCACACCCCCCGCTGGAACAACGAAAAAAAATATGCATATGAATGGTTGTTGAACTATAAACAAAAACATGGATTTTAATATGGATGAAATAGTTAAAGTACCATATTCTGCTGATCAAGCTGATGCCCATATTGACAGTTGCCTTTATGGTTTGCCTTATGGATTTTGTTTAGGTGAATATGATTATATTGATAATTATTTGAAAGCAAAAGGATATGATCCTAAAGATTTCAGACATGAAAAATTGGATGATATCAATTATACACACATAATGAGAAAAGTAAAGTGAAACGAAGTTCATTTGCATATAAAGTTGTTGATATATTTGGTGATATAGTAGGCGCTAATATTCCTCATACAAAATGTGGGTTTTGGATGCATTTTATAATTGGGTTGGTGGTTATTCCATTAATATCCATAGTTGCATTGGGTGCTATTGTATCATGCCTATTATCTTTTTTAGGGGCAATTATTCTACCATCCATCACATTATATCAGATTATTGTTACAGGTGGTTTAGCTATCGTGTCCACTAAAGTATATTATTTTATGGGATTTGTAATACTTTGTGCCCTTGGAATATTGTTTGGTATTTTAGCAATTGGGTCTATTTGTTCTTATTTTAAAAAGAAGTTATTGAATTGGCTTTATAGTAAGAATATATGTTCTAAAATGAATTATGAGGATTGAAAATGAAAACAGAATATTACCGTGATACATGGCACTATAAACTAGCCGACAGTACAGATCGTGGCGTTCCAACTAATACATGTGATTATTGGTCACAAGTGTTTATTAATTTGGTCGTTTGGACACTTCTATGTATATTAGGTACTTTTGCTATTTGCTTTGGAATACTTCTTTTCATAGTGTCCCCAATTTACTTTTTATATCATGCCTTACATGCACCTTTGGTGGAAATAAACGATTTTTATAAAATTGGTGCTAATGTGTTTGGCGTTTATATTTTGGTTGCATTTGGATTTTCTGTTGCTTTTGTCATTAAAAAGTTATTTTCACTTTATAAACTTATAAAAAGAAACACACCAGATGTAAACCCCCACAAGCCGCAGATTCTTCAAGACATGATGGATGCGCTCCGTAAAAAAACATGTAAAGAAATTATTTTTATTGAAAGGAAACAAAAAGATGAGTAATGTTATTGAAACAAATGATGCAAACTATAAAGATGTAATTTCTAGTGGTACTGTTCTTCTAGACTATTATGCCCCTTGGTGTGGCCCTTGCAAGATGATTGCACCTTTTCTGGAAATGATTGCTAAGGATCGCCCTAATGTCAAGATTGTCAAGATCAATGTTGATGAAAATCCAGAAGCTACAAAGGAATATGGAGTTCGTGGTATCCCTGCATTGTTTGTCCTTAAAGATGGTGAAGTTAAGGCAAATAAAGTTGGTGGTTCTACGAAAGCTGATATTATCAAACTTATTGATAGCGCACAATGATACCAGATATAGACACCCTACGCAAACAAGCCAAAGTCATACAATACTTTGGCTTGGGGTTTGTTCAAATAAAAATAAGTGACGTAGAACGTTATCATTTTTATCATTCTACTCTAAAGAAAACCGCTGATGAGGAAATCCATAATCATCGCTGTGGGTTCAAATCAACTATTTTAGGCGGAAGTCTTGGGGAAACAGTTTATAGTCTTACTATTGGCGATAAGTATTTTGTTAAGGCATCTAACTGTAAAGAAGGTTCAGCAAATACCTTGCTTGACTATAAAGTAGACGCCAAACCATTTACAAAAACAACATATTATAAAGGTAGTCATTATTTCAGATATCCACACGAGTTCCATCGTGTGTATTGTTCAGATTATTGTCTTACCAATTTGTATTTGTTTTTACCAAAGGCTCCAAATGCTTTGGTTTTAATTAAGGATAAAAAAGATGTTGATTATTGCCCATTCAAAAGTGATTATAATGAATCTGATTTGTGGGAAATTGTTGACAAAGTAATTAGTCTATCGAGGTTTTAAATGTTACAAAAACACCAAAAAGCCATTTTATACAAAGATATATTTGGAGAACCATTATATTTCGCATTAAATGAACACTCTTATAATTTGAATACTTTAGAAAATGCGTTAAGTGTATATTCTAATAAAAGTGCCGTGGCAGTATTGAGACAACTATATGAGTCTGATGGTGTTCATGACGGTGATCTTATTTCCCCATATGGTAGAGATGTTTTGTTGCAAAATGATTTTTGTGTGAAAATAATAAAGAACAAAAATTATGGTTATCAAGCATGTAATTATCGTGGTGCAAAAGCATTAAAAATTATTGAATGGATAGAAAAGTACGTAGAAAATGACAAATAAACTAGATGTTACCATATATTGCGATGGTGCCTGTAAAGGAAACCCCGGCCCCGGTGGATGGGGCGCTATCCTTGAATGTAAAGGCGCTACCAAAGAATTGCGTGGTGGTAGTTCTTCAACCACTAATAATCAAATGGAACTAACCGCCGCTATACAAGCGTTTAAGGCACTTATCAAGCCGTGTAATGTTACCATATACACCGACTCCAATTACGTCATTAAAGGAATGAAGGAATGGATTACAGGCTGGAAAAAGAAGAACTGGAAGACTGCATCCGGCACATCAGTAAAAAATGTCGAATTGTGGAAAGAATTGGATTCTTTATGTTCAACTCATACTGTTACATGGATATGGGTTAAAGGTCATGCCGGTCATCCCGGTAACGAACGAGCGGACAAACTGGCTAATGAAGGTGTTCCTAAGTAACAATACATTACAATATTATTTTTGTAATGTGCTATCATAAAAGCTTTAATGGGAAATAGAAATGCGAAAAATAGTCGTTAATGGTAAAACTTGGGAATGGCGTGTTGGACGTTCCAATGTTGTTTTAAAATTGGACAAACAAAAGCATATCGTGAAGTTTGAAGAAATTGTATACCATCGTTGTGGGTTTAATGAACGTGCAGCCCATGAATATGTAGAGCGTGGTCAGCGCAAACGATATTTCCACATTACTCCTGCTGATATTGCTTATTATTTGAAATATGCGCTATGACCGACTGTTATTATGAAGCCTGTGATGTTTTTGGTAATATCATAGGCACCTATCCTATAAACACTGATTATATCAATCTTTTTATACAAAATAAGAGGATTGATAAGATTATTATTATTTGCAACCCTCCATCAAAGCATGTCATGTATCATCGAAATGCATCACACATCAATCAACAAATTACAAATCGTAACACAAAAAGTTGAACTACCTGTTATAATTAGCCCATGTTTAACCCAAACGTGAATTATTATGGCTGATCAAAAAGTACAAATCACCGGAAAGCTTGTTTACAACCCTCGCCGTGACAAGTTGAAGAAAACCCGTTCACATGACGAGTTTTTCTTGGTTTTGGAACTCCCTGACAATATTGGGGTTTACTACCGCCATTGGCTTTTCCGTCGCTTTGGTTTGAAGGTTGCCCCTCCCGCTTATGGTTGCCACATCACTATTTTAGATGGTCGTCAACCCGTCAAGAAAGAGTTTCTTGACAAGTGGAAGGCACACGAAGGAAAGCGCATTACTATTACTTACACCCCTGATGTTTATCAACAGTGGAAGTTTTGGTGCTTGCCTGTAATCTCACCAGAATTGGATACAATCCGCACTGAATTGGGTTTCAACACCACAAAACCGCTGCATATTACTATTGGACGTATGGAATGAAGATTATTTTCACCGGGAACTTAGTTCTTGATGTTGTTACTGAGGCAGGGTATCGTCATTATAAATTGACAAATAATAACCTTCCCCCGTGTTATGTTTCTGGGCATAGTTACAAATTTAATAAAAACATTATCTTGTCAATCCCCATTGGTCAATTTGAAAATGGAAAACTCCTGAAACAACTTTCGGGACAACGTTTTTCATTACCAAAAGAAGTAAATGAAAGTTACACATTTCTCATTGAAAATGGTTTCTGTAAATGGTTAAATGTCTGCTACGGGTACGATGTTTCCATCATTGAAGTCTTTGAGTAAATGACATGAAAAAGTATAACGGGTTGTATTATGCTGTTGAACTGAGTCTCTACAAAGGTGAACCTCTTTACATCGAGCTTGATAGTCCCGTTAATGACTACAATCGTGCCATAGACTTAGCTGTTAAAAAGGCAATTGAACAAGATTATATCACAGGTTGGGAAGATGTTAAGTGTGAACGTGAAGTATATGAGTGTATGTCATGAGTGAGCGTGATTATTCTTTTTTGGATAAGTATATCCCATACGCACAGGAAGTATTGCGACTTACCCTAAACATGGAATGCGATATGGATGATGTTGTTGGCGTTGAATTGAGGTTTAGTGATCCAATTTTGTGTGATTGGGTAAATGTCCACTATGATGGTGAAAAGTTTATCATTCTTGACGACAACGGTCAGCGCATTGGTGTTTATTGCTATGCATACGAATGAATGGGTAATGTATTGTCATAAAAACACAAAAGGCGATACTCCATATTATAAGCATTTTTGCCTTCATATTGATATGGTTAAATTGTATGGTTCAGGTGACATTGTTAAAGTTCATCTGAAAGAAGATGCAACGGGGACATATTGGGGTTGGTTGCGTTCTGGTCATAGTACACCAACTATGATCTGGCATGATATTGGTTTACTAAGAATGTGCTTCCCTTATAGTCTTGAAAGTGAAGAAAAAAGTGGCGCATCCCGCCGTGTTTGTTTGATACTTACCGAATTGGAAGGTTAAATGCTTGATTTTATTATAAAAATAATTATAAAGTGGTACATGCGCAAAACACCTCATGAAGAATTGGTGGACATGCTGACGTTGAATATTATGGCAGCAAGGCGTTGTGCATATGATTTGAGACACGCCGCTGATTCCAGTGACAATGATTTTGAACGTGAGTTGTATAGTAATCGTGCCCGCCAATGGCTTGGCATTTTTAATCCTTCTGGGGTTAAAGAATATTATCATGATTTGGTGCATGAAAATAGTTCACTGAAAAGAAAAGTTGAATATTATGTTGAATTGTGTAAGAAACATAATATTGAAGTATTAGAAGAAGACGATAAGCCATTTTAAACAGGTAAAATATGAAAGATAATAATTCATGGATTATGTATTGCAAAAAGGATATTATTAGAAAAGGAAAAATTGGTGGATTGTATATGCCAATTTCAGAATATTTCCGTTTTTCACATACCACAACTCAAGGTGAGTCTATAAAGGTTTCAGTGACTTTAGATGAAAATGGAGAATATTGGGGATGGTTGTCTAAACATGGTACTATTGGATTTATTAGCTATAGTTTTGCATATATGAACTTAAACTTTACTGATGGTGCCATTAATGCTGAAAAATATGGGTTGGGAAAAATTGTTAAACTAACAGTTTCAGAGGTTGTATGAAAGAAAAAATTGATGCTATAGTTGCTGAATGTCGTGCTGAATATGGTTATGACTTTTATTCCTATTTTGATAATTGCCAAGAAGAAAATAGAAAATTGTTGGATGAATATGTTTTGTCATGTGATCCTAAAGTTTTTAAAAATGCTGGCGACATTTACCATGAATATTATGGAATGGTTGTTCCCGTCGATATTATCAGGCAATTGTTTCTTAAAAATCATGATTTAACATTTGAAAATCACATTGGCTCAATGTATGATACCTGTGTTCGTGAACAATTGGGTGATGCTCTTTGTCGATATCTGGGGTTGCCTCACTGGCCGATGAATGGCAGTTCTAACGAATACAAACAAAAGTTTTATGCTGCCATGAAAACATCATGTACTGAACATGGAATTGAATGTCTATGGGGAAAAGATGAGTGATTTTTCTGTTGCATTAGCTAATGGTGGAAATGAAAATAGAAGAGAATTAGACTTTTATCCAACACCACCAGAAGTCACACAAGCATTATTGGATTTTTTGGAACAGAATAATGTATCTTTCAAAACAGTTTGGGAGCCTGCTTGCGGTAATGGGCATATGTCTTCTGTATTAGAAAAAAACGGTTATGAAGTTACTTCTTCCGACTTACGCTTTACGGAATATGGTTCTGGTGGTGTTGATTTTCTAAACACAGGAAACAAAAAATGTGATGCTATTATCACTAATCCTCCTTTTAATATATCAGAACAATTTATTTTGAAAGCATTGGAATATTCTCCTATTGTTGCTATGGTATTAAAATCACAATATTGGCATGCTAAAAAACGTATTGAACTATTCAATAAAACTAAACCAAAATATGTGTTACCATTGACATGGCGTCCTGATTTCCTATTTGATCAGCGTGAAAATGGGAAACGAGCCGCCCCAACAATGGAATGTGTTTGGACAGTGTGGTTTTCTGGAAATACTGCCCCGTGTCAGTATATTCCACTATTGAAACCTTAGTTGGTATGTGATACAATAGTTCCATCTTAACTCGCATTGTGCATTAACCACATGAACATGTCTCAAGAAATTCAGAACTTCATCGACAACGCCGATTACCACATGGTCAAGTATTACGGCACTAACAACACAATGTTGTTTTTCATGCACCATCTCATGTGTGTCAATGGGAATGGTATGGAATTCACGGAAGATGGGAAAGAAGTAATTTTTTACGACCATGACCACGGCTCTGACGGTGGCTACAAGTCTTTGATGCAGCCTATTGAATACAATCGCATTGAAGTGTTGGCAAAAAGCCTAATCGAACACATTCAAAGACTTTTTACACCATCTTCTATGAATGTGATGGTTGCTGTCAGTTCGATCAAAGGTGATGACACAGGACTAGTTCTCGATCAAGTCAATGACGAAATTTTCGAGTTCAAAGACCATTTGTATGCATCAAAGCCGACTATTGAAATGTTTAGTGTTGAACATTTCAATTCATGTGTTGCACATGTCAACAAGGAATACCAACGCCTGTATAATAGGGTTTGGATTCCTTATCCGGGGACTTCTCTTGGTATGCGAATGAATAAAAACACTCCTACATGGTTGGTTCAAATGGCCTATAACATGTGCGTGGCTATTCTAGAAACTCGTAAGTCGGATTACTATTTTAAGCGTAAATTAAATTATCCGGGTCAATATGAACAGGCAATGCATTCTTTTAAGTGCATCGAAAAGTTGCATAAACATTCTCAAAAATTACTTAGCATTGGTGAATAATATGAAAAAGAAACTTCCTTCCGGATTTAGTAACTACGTTGCTTATTTGCGCTATTACGATTTCAAAGAATATGGTGTATTCGATCACAAAGTTTTGGAGAATATTTTCTTCACTCCATATAATGTCCGCAATGGCATGATTAATGTTTCAACTCCAGATCAAAAGAAAAATATTTCGATTGAAAAGTTTCCTGAGTTTGACAAAACAAAAATGATGATGAATGTCATTCAAGTACAAATGACAAAAGACATGCTTTCTGAAATTAAAGAGGGTGGTGAAGGGCATAAGGTACAGGGATGGTATTTGCAGTCAATGGAAAAGATGAAAAAGAATGGTGATATTTCGGTCAGCACTGATGCTTTGTTGAGTGAAATGAAAAAACACTGTTTGAAAATGTCGGTTGGGAAAAATTGGGAAGTTTATACACCTACTCTTTGTGTGGACTCTTGGATTAATTCTCTTTCTGGGGATACCCCTATTTGGGCATTGGAACTGGCATTCAATTATGTTTCGGCATGGAATCGTTTTTGCTTATGGGTGACAAAGAAACCTACTTATGGGTATTGGGTAAGTGTTAGTGACCAGCAGAAAATTTTTGTATTGATGCAAAAGTTGCCTTTGATTCAAAAGCGAATCCGCAACATTTTAAACTTGGAAACCGTGTAATGCAAAGAAATACCAGAAGGGTTTTTACTTTATACGGATTATACAATGATAAGATACGCTAGTGTCTATCCGACTCCTATATCATTCTTGAGTCATTTGTTTTATGTTATAATGCTTCTGTCGTGTGGTTAAAACATATGAAAGAAAATGTATTAACTGATAGTGTTTATATGGAATCTCCTAGTGATGCAAAAAGGCAAAAAGTATTACTGAATCATTGGAAGAAATTATTCAACACTGTTCTTTGTTGTTGTAATTTTATGTAAATCAAATTGACTACACGAATATTTGTGGTTATAATGTGACCATACAACATTAGAGGAATGCTACAAACATGAAAATGATCAAATACCCGTCCACCGAACAATTTAAGGCTATTGTTGGCACCATCCTGCGCCAATATAATTTCGTTGGCCTTGATGAAAACGGACAAGCCATCTATGATGGAAATCGCCAGAAGCCGGTTATTGATTTCGTTGGTACTGTCAAGCTGCATGGTACTAATGCCGCTGTCTGTTACAACAATGCTGATGGTATCTGGTTCCAAAGCCGTGAAAATGTCATCACCACTGACAACGACAACGCCGGGTTTGCTTTCTTTGCCAATGCCAAGAAGGCTGTCTTTGAAGAAATCATCAAAGATATTGCGACCAAAAACAACATCAACTTGAATGAATTCACCATTTCCTTGTATGGTGAATGGGCAGGCGGAAATATCCAAAAGAAGGTTGCGCTTGCTAATATCGTCAAGTCTTTCTTCATTTTTGGTGCGAAGATTTCCAAGCCGCAGGATGAAGATTTTGCAGCCTACTGGATTGAAGATGTTGCCAGTATTTTGAAGTCTCATGAAAACCGTATCTACAACATTATGGATTTCCAGACGTACAAGATTACAATTGACTTCAACAATCCACAAGCTATCGTCAATGACGTTATTGCCATTACCGAAAGTATTGAAAAGGAATGCCCGGTTGGAAAGGCATTCGGTTTCTCTGGTATTGGAGAAGGCGTGGTGTTTACCGCTAACATTGTTCATGTTAATTATGTTGGTGATGATACAGTCATCAATGGAAAAGTTGTACATGGTGAATTGGCCAATTTTTTCAAGGAAAACTTTAAGGCCGGTGCTTACAATGTAACATAAAATATAAAGACTGGCATTGTTGCTATGAAGATAAACTTTGGATTAACTTAAACTGAGAGGTTGTTGTGATGTATATTGGTACTATTCCTGTCCCCGAACATCTTAAAAATGAAGTGTTGAAACTATCGCAACGTCTTGCGATGAAAAGTAAGGGCGAAGAACATGCAGTTGGTGGAAAGGTAAAGACGGTAAAGCCGGTTGACAACGAAAAATTGTCTAAGATCATTGATGTTGCTGAAAAGGTTACACCTGTTTGGCGTCTTGATCAAATGTTGACACAAGCGTGTGACCTGCAAAATGGTGGTTTTATCGAACGTCGCAAGATGGGCGATTATATCAAGCTGGTGGTGCAAGATATCATCAAGGAAGACACTGACACCATTATGGAAGCTGGTCTGGATATGAAGGATATCAACAGCAAGGTATCTGACATTGCCAAGCGTTATTTCTTCCAGCGTGAGGACGAAGAAAACGGTTTGGCTTGATACAAACGTTAACAAAAAAGGCTTCAAACGAAGCCTTTTTTCATTTCAATTATCACATTTCTATGTTATAATGATCACATCAACACACATACGGTGGAAATGATGAAAGCTGTTTTTCGTGCTAAGTATACTCGCAAGTTTAAGACTTGCCGGAATGGTTCTGATAACAAAAATGTTTATGAAATGAAGAAGCCAGTAGTGCCAAAGAAGTATCGCAGTACAGCAAGGGTTATCTTGGCTATCTTCGGTTTAATAATGCTGGCCTCCACATTCACCGCTATTTTTTCGTGAGGATTTGAACATGGGTTACTCTACTCGCACCGGCACTCGCATCCGTGATTTCTGGCCGGATGATGATACAAACACCATTTATATCACCAGTGACAGCAGTCCGTCTTTGGCCGATATCATCGAACAGGCCCGTGATAAATGGGGCGCAGATGTTAGTCTGGATGACATTGAAATTACGTCTGAAAAGATTCATACTCACTGTTTGGGATATGATCTGTATGATCCTTCCGATTATACCGATTTTATTATAATCACCAAAAAGAGTAATTAACATGCATTACAGCAGCTACCGTAATCGTAATGGTCTTACACAAATGGTGCCGGAATACATCAATAAAAATGGTGTTACTTCCGAGAATACTACCATTTATCAACATTATGACCGTTTCCCGGAGTATTATGGTTGTGGTCGTGGTTATGAATCGTATGTCTTGACAAATATCAGGGAGTTTTGTGTACCACTGCATGATTTTTGCCATCGTCGTGAAGATCGTTACAGCAAGAACTTTGATTTTTACATCAAAAAAGAGCCACAACTCAATAAACTGACGGCTGGATTGATGAAAAAGATTGGTTTGTAATTCAAAAATATTTGACGATGTTTCAATACCATGATACAATTGCAACATCATTAGCCCGGAGCATATTATGTTTCTTTTCTTGTTGTGCCTCATTCCGTTGGCAATTCCCCTTATCACTAAGCATTGGTTTGACAAGGATTTGACATGGCGTGAAATCGGCCTGTGCTGTGTTGCACCTGTTGTACTGATGTGTTCTCTGTATGCCGTATTCTCCTATCAGGAAACGTCAGACGTTGAAGTTTTGAACGGGGCAGTTACCAGCAAGGAAAGAAACGAAGTTCATTGCCGCCACAGCTATGATTGTAACTGTTATTACACAACCCATCGCAACTCGAATGGTTCCTATAGTCGCACTCGCCATTGTTCTACCTGTTATGAGCATCGTTTTGATGTTGATTGGGATGTTCTTACCTCTATTGGTAATTATACGGTTGATACTATTGACCGCCAAGGTTTGCAAGAGCCGCAACGTTGGACTATTGTGAATACTGGCGATCCTGTTTCCAAAACAAGTTCTTATACCAATTATGTGCGTGGTGCAAAGGCTTCCCTGTTCAATCTAGAACAGTATAAGAATTATTCAGCATTGGTTCCTGAATATCCGTCTAACATTTATGACATGTATAAAATCAATCGTGTTATTGATATTGGTGCAAATATCCCCAACAAGGCAGAATTGGATACTGGATTGAGCTACATTCTGTCACGACTCGGTGTATCAAAGCAAGTTAATGTTGTACTTGTCACCACTAATCAACCGGAAGATTTCAGTTATGGTGTTCGCAACAAGTGGCTTGGCGGCAAAAAGAATGACCTTATCATCAATGTGGGTATGGACAAGTCCTTTAACATTACATGGGTAAAGGTTTTTGGTTGGTCGGCCAATGAAATGGTTTATATCAAGCTGCGTGATGATTTAAAGGCGCTGGGAACATTTACCAATACCCAAGGGATTCTTAATGTAATCGAAACAGATGTTAAGAATCATTATCAACGCAAGCATATGAAGGATTTTGAATACCTGAAAAGTGAAGTTGAACCTTCTACCGAAAAGCTGATGTGGGCATTGCTGTTCTGTGTGTTGCTAAGCATCGGGTTGACTGTTTGGTGTGTTCGTGAAGATGTGATGTAACATATCCTTACAAACATAATGATGACACAGTGACTTGATATGGTATAATAACTTTATCAAGTCAACTTCCTTATGGAGAAATGTTGTGAACGATCAACCTCAAGCGGTTATCATGTATCGTAGTCAATATGACTATCAGATGCAAAACAACCCTGAATACCAAGATGCATGGGTGTTTTTCATGTTCTGGGTTATCATGGCATGTGTTGCCTACTGTGCTTTTATTTGGGTGAAGGAACGTTTCTTCTCCAATCGCTTTGGTCGCAGGTCTATTCTGCGCAACTTCAAACAACCGAGGAAATGGTAATGCATGCGCCTGAATGGTTCCTTAATTACACCGATGCCCGTCTTGACTGGTTAAAATCTTTCTGGCATTCTACTGGTGGTGGTGTTGCTTTTTACACTATTGTTGTTCTTTTCTGCCTGTATATTGGTTACATTTTTTGGGAACATTATTATGACTAAGTTTGGTTTTTTGATGGTTAGTATAGCATTGTGTGGTTGTGCACCTCAAGAAAATCAACATACTAGTCTTGGTGTTGATCAATGTAACCGCCAAGAGCAAATGTTGCGTTGTCTTAGCACAACACCGGCACGGCCCGCAAGCAACAAACAAAAGTGATTGGTCTGATGTTGTCGATAACTGTTCCAGTGCTGCATATTATAGTTCTATTCGTCAAAAGAACACTATCAAAGCAGAATGTATGGTTCCCCTTTGACATGTCATGAAAACCGTGGTATAATTCTCCTATCAACTCAACAAAGGTGCTTTAAATGAAAAATCAACGTGGTTCCGCCCTCCCCATCATCATCCTGTTGCTGGTTGCATTTGGGGGCGCTATTGTCTTTGGTATCAGTTCGTATTTCAGCTATGCCAATTATGGCGCAACCGCCGAAAACCAACTGGAAACCAAGCGTGACGACAACAAGAACGTCATGGCCAACTTTTCTACTTCGGTCAAGGAAGTTGCTCAAACGGCTCGTATGAGTATGGATGCACAAACCAAGCTGATCGAAATGGCTAACAAGGCCCGCTATGGTGACGAAGGTTCTAAGGCCACGATGCAGTTCTTCCAAGAACAGAATCCTACGGCTGACGTTTCTTTGTACAACAAGCTGGCACAATTGATTGAATCGGAACGCACTCGCTTCGAGAACTCTCAACGTGAAATGCTTGATATTCGCCGCTCCTATAAGACTGCCCTTGACAAGCCTTATAGTGGTTTCTGGTTGCGTCTGGCTGGCTACCCCAAGCTGAACTTGAAGGACTTCGATATTGTCATCAATGACTATACCGATAAGGCTTTCACCACCAAGAGAGCAGAAGCTATCGACCTCAGTAAGTAACACCGAAAGGGGCTTAACGGCCCCTTTCCACATTATAAAAATATCAATAGAGTAATATAAAATGACAGACGAAAACTTATTAGATTTCCCCAAGGGTAGTGATTCAGTAAAACATCCTTTCCAACCTTTGTATATTGATGATCATGGTACACTTCGATTCAAACAAAACGAAATTATCAATTATCTTTTTGAAACTCGAAAGTTAGATTTGAATGAAATTGCAGCAATGCCTTTCCCTGTTGAAGATCGTGAACAAATCGCACAAATGCTTGGGTATAGTCATAGTGGGTTTGGTGATTTGTCGTATGTCACTAATGAAACATGGTATGCTTCCCGCAATGCTTCAAAGTTTGATTCATCTTTACAGGCTCGTTATAATGCGGTTTGTAATGAATTGGCAGAATTGAAAAAGATAATCAAGCAACATCGTGACGACTTTGATAATTTGTTGGCGCATGATGAAGATTGAAGACGTAACTGATAAAATAAACATAGATGATTATAACTCATCTATTGCGGTTTCATATATGGAAGAAAAATATAAAGGTTTGCCCGCCATTCCAGATATTATGAAACACAAACCGTCTTCTAAATACGGGTCTTGTTACCTAGCATGTCTAGGTAAAAACTCTAAACGTTCAAAGGTATTTTGTTGGGTTTCGCCAGTATATGATGGAACCTATAAGTTCAATCCACCGTATTTGAAAATAACGTATCTATGAAAAAGTTTTTCAAGAGTATTATTAAAAAACTCATAATAACATTATCTTTTCTAATTTTGATGGTATTGTGTTTCTTTTTAACAAATATTGGTGATAGTTATAGCTTAATTCATGATTATCGCCAAATGGTTAAAACAAATATCAAAAATTATTATGATGAAACCGTGTTTAGTATCAACAATAAGGTGCGTGTCACTATAGGGTTAAAACCATTAGAGAAACCAACTATTGTGCCAGAAACCAATAATGTTTCTGTTTCTTTGGAAAATACACCACCAGATACAGTTTCTTTGCCAGAAACAACAGCATCGTCTGACTACTTTCAAATACCATTCTACTATGATGGATCAAATGCACCAAATCATATCAGTAAAGAAAAGGCTTTGTCCTATTTGAAAAAAGCATCGTCTGAGTGGGAACGTGCGTGTGGCGTTTCATTCGTATACAAGGGCGATAGACTGGCTGACTATATCAATAAGGAAAACACCATACCCGGTGAAACTGGAGTGGTAAAATGGGCGTCTGAGATGGATGGTGACGCCATTGGAGAAGCACATGTTGGTGATGAAAGCGGCCCGGCAAGTGGATTTGTTTTATCATTGTCAAGTGAATATTTTGATGACCCTGATGAAGATGTTGTTCCGGTGATAGTTCATGAAATGGGTCATGTTATTGGACTTGACCACAACTCCAACAATAAATCAATAATGTATGAATCAGATCAACCAAACGCAAAATTGTTAGATTCCGATAAAGCAATGTGTCGATATTATCGTATGGTTTGGGATGGTATGTCACCAGAAGAAGCAAAAGAGAAAAATGGAATATTAACAAATTGAGGAATATATGATTTTTAATGCTACAGATATGAGAATAATTGTTGGTTATAAAGAAAAGTGGGGAGTGTCTGACAAAGAAAGAAATGTTTATGATGCACTATTCACCAAAATAATGTTTGGTGTTGATACAGATGCCGATTATATTTTACCATCTGGAATGAAAATTGGAAAAATAAAAAACATTATTGAAGATGATGAAGGGTATAATTTTTATAATATCACATGGATAGATGGAAGTGAATCATTAGAAATGATTCAACCACACGTTTATGCACCATGTCTTGATATTGAATTAGTGAAAGAAATAGTAAACAAGAAATATTCAATTGGCGATCTTGCACAAAAACACTATGTCTGGGTTGATGCTATGGGGTGGCATGGTAAAGCAACACCATTAGAGTCACTTGCATTGGTTGCGTCCGAAGTTGGCGAAGCTGTCAATGAATGCCGCTATGAAAAGCCAACTGATAAATTAGGTTCTGAACTTGCAGACATCATTCTACGTGTTTTGGACTTGTCTTTAGTTTTAGGTCTTGATATTGAAAAAGAGATATTGAACAAGATTGAAGCAAATTATAAACGTGGTAATAAAGGTAGAATTATATGATTAAAACTGAATACACTAATAATGCCATGAAAGAAATAAAAGATATGAAAAAATATTTTTCATATGGTGACACTTTTAATTATCTTGGCCAAGTTCTTTGTGTGAAAAGTTTTGAACAATATTCATTCTCACCGCCATATACTTTAGAAGTGACAAAATATGTGAGTTCTTGTTTAGTAACAGAATATTTTTCAATATCTAGAGGTAGATTTATGAATAAAGAATTTAGTTATGAAGAGTTTCTTATTTTGAAACGTTATTTGGAGCAAAATAATGAGCCTGCGTAAAAAGCTAATTGCTATATTATTAGAAGAAAGTGAATTGCCCGGATATAACAACCCCAATTTCATTGCTGAATTGACCCAAGTTATTGAAAATTATGACACTAGTAAAGAAATACAAGACTCTGATTATGAAAAGATTTATGATTGGGCAGGGGAAATGTTTTCCATGTGACTTTACAAAAAGTTACAACATGTAGAAAACTGTTATGGTAAAATGTATAAAACCAATTAAGAGTATTGTCGTGAATACCACAATAAAATATGGTGTGTACATTCCCCACGAAAACGGGATTGACTATTTTCATGAAACAGTTATTAAACCCGGTTTTCATGTTCGTCGTATAGATCGTGATACTGGTGAACATGATAACACCATAATTATTTTTAAAACAGAAAAAGACGCATAAAACTTTGCTGAGACAACATATTCAGCATATAAAATAACAAACGTCACATAAAGTGACATAACAGAGATAATAAAATGTTTAGTGATATCCTTTTACTGGTGGCTGCTACCAGTATTACTACAATTGTATTGTATACCGTATGTTTCATAATTCTGATGGTTGGCGTCTATGCAGACAGTAAAGAAACAAATTTTGCCCTAAAGTGGTTTGCTTTATTTGGTCTATATTTCATCTATTTTATAGACAACTATAGTGCCATTTCTATTAAGCAATCATTACATGATATTTTCAGCACTCATACCCTTATTAGTGTTATCAAGTTTTTGGGAATTGGTATTGTATACGCATTGATTGAAACTGCTCTATCAATCAACAAATCTTCAAAGAAGTTTTCTGATAAAGTAGCAACATTCAAAGAATCCTGCCGTGTTGCACGTGAAAAGAACCGCACTTATGATACTTATTTGGTGTCCACTAATGGTTTTGTCGAAGCTTCATTCAATATTGAAGATAGTGAAGTGACAACCAAAATCGTCACTAGCCGCCTTACCGATTATTTGACTGCATGGACAGTATTGTGGCCTCTGTATCTTATAAACTTGCTTTTTGGTCGTATATTGGCTAACTTCTTCGGTTCATTTGCCGGAGTTGTCAAGAAGGTTATTGCATCATACGTCAATCGTGTTTTTAGCAACAGAATAGGAAAATAACCAGAGATAATAATGCATATTTTCACACCACAGGAATATAATGTTTTGGTAAACAAATACCAAGGTGACTATAAGAAAGTCCTTTGTGTATGTGCAATTGGTTGTTTGCGTAGCCCCACCGTGGCCCGTGTACTCCAAGAAAAATATGGATATAACACCCGTTCCTGTGGTTTGGATGTAAAAAATGCTATTGTTCCATTCACAATTAAGTTAGCTTTCTGGGCAGATGAAATTGTTTGCATGGAATCGTATATGGTACATGAAATAGAGGATCAATTGTCACGTGTAGGTTTTAATCGAGACATTGTTTGTCTCGATCTATCAGATGATTATGATTATATGCAACAAGATTTGTGTGATGCAATATTAATGGAATATAAAGTGAGTGGTATATGAGTGTATATTTTGTAACATGTACAGTAGAAACAGTAAAATACCGTGATTATGTTCTTAGAAATAATCCAATAAACCTAGCCTTATGCTTCACCATCTCAAAAAATAATTATACAAAATTTCCTGATACAAATGGCATCCCTGCAATTTATTTTAATGGGAATGAAGTTTGGGTATATGATGATGAAAAACAAAGAGACAAAGATTTTGAAGCAATATCAAATATAAGAAAGGTTTAATTAAAATGAGTGAACAAATAGAATACATTATAATATGTATGGATGGTATAACACATTATTCATATGAATACTCCGATGAAACTTTTTATGGGACGGTATCAAGTTTAGTTGACAAATGGGAAACTTGCTCTAAGTCTGAATATGATATGTTAGTCAAGTACGCACAAGAAAAGTCAACTGGCAACAAAAAGTATATGGTAATACGAAAGGTATTCCCTGTAGAAAATAACGAAAAGCCTGATTTTTCTTTGAGTATTGTTAAGGATTATTATCGCAAGATAGAAGAAGCCCGTCTTCAAAAGATAATAAATGACGAAGCGAAAAGACTAGCAGCCGCTGAAACTAGAAAGCAGAATCAAATAAAGAAATTGATGAAAGAACTTGGTTTGTCCGAAGAAGAAGTTAAAAATATAATAAACAAGAAAAAGGAAACAAAATGAATATTAATAAAAACAATTTTGAACAATACGATTTGACAAAAATAATAATTGGTGGTGTGGTTGGTCTTATTTTTGGTATATTGGTAATTAGTTCAATATACATTGTTGAATCAGGTCAACGTGCCATCAAGTTTACGTTCGGTAATATTACCAATATTGATGATGCCGGTGTACACATTAAAATACCGTTTGTCCAACGTATTGAAAAAGTTGATGTACGAACACAAAAGACAACTGCCGAGGCAACAGCAGGAACAAAGGACTTGCAAAATGTGACAACTTCTGTTACATTAAACTATCACTTTGACCAAAATCGCTTGGCTGAAACTTACACCAAATATGGGTTGGACGTTGAACAAAAAATCATAGACCCACGTATACAGGAAATCGTTAAGGCTATTTGTGCCCGTTATTCTGCCGAAGAATTGATCGCTAAGCGTGAAACTGTAAAGGGTGAAATAGAACAAAACTTACGTGGCGCTTTGAGTTCATACAACATAGTTGCAGAAGCAATTCAAATCACCCAATTTTCTTTTTCCAAAGAATATAATGCAGCTATCGAAGCAAAACAAACTTCAATTCAAAAAGCATTAAAAGCTGAAAATGATCTTAAAACCATTGAAATTGAAGCAAAGCAACGTATTGCAGAAGCCCAAGGTGAAGCAGAAGCCATCCGTATTCAAACACAAGCCATTAAAGAACAAGGTGGTGCTGAATACGTCAAGCTTAAAGCAATCGAAAAGTGGGATGGTGTTATGCCCAAGACAGTTTTGGGCAAAGATAACAGCACACTTATCAATATCGACAATTAACATACGGGCACTTAGTACCCGTTCTCTTTCAGGTCATTATGATTAAAATTATTCCTAAAGATTCCACGAATCTTCATATCCTAGTTGCAACTGGTAATGAATGCCCCCCGTTGGCCTCTATAGCCCTTAAAAACCGCCTTTTTGTCAGCGGGTGGGAAATGAGTCATTCATTGCGTGAAATACGCCGCAATCCACGCAAAGCGACCATAGCGGTTCTATTTGAAGATAACGTGCCAGTGTCTATCAGCCTTCAAGAAAGATGTTCCCGTGTACAGACATTCACCCGCAAAGCTAAGAGGCGTCAGGGCTATGGTTCAATGACATTTGATTGTGTTATCAAATATAAAGAAAATGAAAAGTTTTATCATGAATACGGTATTCGTGGTAGTTTAGACTTTTTCCATCATGCTAAAAACGCCAACAAAGAATTTTCTGAACATTATATTCAAGAGTAAAATAAATGGAAAGACGTATTGTATGTGCTGCCATGCGTGACCGAAAGACTGGCGTTGTAGTAGCATCAGTTCGCCATTGGGATGAAATATGTAACATGTACTTCAAAGGTGATGAAGAAAAAATAATGGCGTTTGACGACGAACAGGGGTTCTTAGACAATCGTTACAACTTCCTTACCCGTGAGGAAGCATGGCATATCGCATTGGCCGCAAATCAAATTATTCGCCGTGTGGGTGGGGATGAAGCTAAAGGTGGGAGACTATACAGTGAAAACTTGTACTGAACAAAAAACATATACCGCTTATATTAATGAGTTTGACCGTGATTATCATTGTTTGAGTGGAACCGATACTATTCAAGTGGATAGCATAGAAGAAGCCAGAGAACATTGCAAAAAACAAACATGGTCTGGTTACTCATACAATATACACAATATGCGTCATAATACAACAAAGGAATGGTTATGGAAAAAGTAAATCTGTCTGATTATATTGCTTTAATAAAAGTGACTGTTCGAATACATTCAAAACAAATAGTTGAAATTATGAATAGTGAACATATGTTATTAAACACGTATGGTAACGACGACGATATTTTTCTTTCTGAGGAAATAGCTTGTTATACCGATGTGTGGAACATCGAAAACGATATAGAAGCTGAAAAATTGCCTAATGGATTACATCATTTCTTGATAGGGTTTTACATGGATAGTAGTTATGACTCATATCACAATGAATACGATACCAATTATTATGGAACTGTATTAAACCACACCAGACCAACATCTTTGAATGATGTTCGTGATTTTATGATAAAGTTCTATTATAACAATTATCAAATTAATTTCAATGAACAATGTGAATATGGAAAGAAAATAAAAAAGTTGCACGATTCAATACAAAGAAACATGAAATGTCGTGGTTTATCACTAAGTATTTTTAAATGAGCAATTTAGATTTCTTTTATTTTCAACCAAGAGTCTATAATATAAAGACAGACAATATTCCCCCGGAAGCCGTAAATGTAATGCGCCCTTCAAAATGGGGGAATCCGTTTAAGCTGTCAGACTACAATAATGACCGCAATTTAGTCCTTGACTTATACAAGGAATGGATTTATAATGCATGTAAAGATGAGAGTTTCCACCAATCATTAAAAGATGAATTGGGTAATAAACACTTAGTCTGTTGCTGTTCTCCTAAGAAATGTCATGCTGACATTCTAATCATATTGGCTAATCAAACATGAATTTTTTCAACGTACCAAAAACAAAAAAGGAAATACTTCAAGGCGTCAGGGTTGCCGCATACTCACTGTATATGGTTGACGAAGAAGAAGATTTCAACAATTTTTTAGACGAATGGGTTAATCTTAATCCAGTTTTCGCATACAATAAAAAAACCGGCGAATATATGATTACCTACCACAATTGGTGTCATATGGGCCATGTAACTATTCTAGCCCAACAATTTGGTAATTACCTAAATCTTGACCATTATGACTTAGTTGTAATGTTTTTTGCAACTATGTTCCACGACTTCAAGCATTCGTTTGGTGAATTGTGTGATGCAGAGAACATTCAGATAGCTTTGTCTGAATTTGAATATTTCATAACACACAATAAGTTTTGTGCAAATTATATTGCCAAAAAGTTCCCTACACTTTTCTTGAAATCGAAGTTTATACGTGATGTGTATGAAACAATATACCGTACTGAATATCCATTCATCCACAAAGCGGTTTCACCTGTTCAAAAGGTGATGCGTGATATTGACCTCACTATGTCATTGTCTCCACTTGATATTTTTGGCATTGGGTTGACAAATGAAACCAAAAACAAGTTTGGCACACTGGATCGTTTTACAATGGCTGAGTTTGCTTTACAACAGGATTTTTATTATCCTGAAATAAAAGAAACAATTAAAAATTGGTTGGAAACCGAGAGAAATGAAGCATAAGGAAATCGTGCTATATTATGAGTTTATAGACTCAGTAGCAAAAATGTCGCACTGTGTACGTCTCAAAGTTGGTTCTGTTATTGTCAAAGGCAGTTCCATATTAGGATACGGGTATAATGGCAGTGCAATGGGCGATGATAACGTTTGTGAAATAGATGGGGTTACTAAGCCTCGGAATCATTCATGCAGAAAAGAATGCTATTTATAAATGTGCAAAAAGCCATGAATCAACAGATGGCGCATCAATTTTTGTCACCCACAGCCCATGTATGGAATGTGCAGTAGCCTTAGTACAATGTGGCATCCGTGAAGTATATTATGTAACACCATACCGTGACCCCGGCCCTATCGAATATTTAAAGGGTAAGGGTATAAAAGTTTATCAAAAGAATGAGATTTTAACTTAAATGATTACTGCAAAAATGACAACAAAATTTATAAATGATAGAAAACCTAAAATTTCTATCATATTGACACATGAAGATATTATATTCATGAGGGATGAAAAAACTTTCAATATTTTCATGAAGAATATTGGTATAACCGATCATTATGTTCTATGCACAGAATATGTTGATACAGAAACAAATTTATGCAATTATAATTTGGTTTTACAACATTTCATAATGCTGAATAAAACTAGAAGTCAGTATATTTTGATTACTGTATGTGACGAGGGTAACAAATATCGTACTATAAATGAATCAATAAAGTATTTCTTCCCCACGATTAAACATTATCATAAAGGGTTGACCTCTTTCAAAGAATTGAGTTTCGAGCGCAATGCCCCGTCATATCCATGTTCTCTAAATGATTTGTTGTCATACATAGGCAAACCTGAAATTGGTGATGTTTTTGATTTTGGTGAATATGGTGTATACATTCATGGTGGATTTTGGAGTGACGCCGGACAAGAATCACCAACATTCAATAATTTCAGTGGTGATATGATTGTCCATAAGTTCAAAAACATAATGGACACCATTTGACAATGCCGGACGAATGATGTACAATCAGGGTTCCTTTCAAAATCTATTTTGGTAAACAAAATGACCACGTATATCAATACAACATGTCGTTCCCTTAACCCACTAATCCCTTATGTTGGTGTTGTCGAGGCAAATTCGCCTGAGTTGGCGGCATCAATCTTGTATCAAAAGAATCTTGCATATGGAATTATGGATTGTCCAAAACCGGAAGACATGATCCCACTTGGTAACAATGTTGCCATGATTGCCTCCGGAGGCAATTCTTTTGGCTATGTGCAACGTAGTCGTCGTGATCGTCCCAGCGTGAAAGACTATGATATGGATGGACTATTTGAAAATGTTCAATATTGGGTGGAAGCTACCCATGAAGAACAGTATTACATTTGGGTAAATTATTCCGAAGAAAGCGATACAATTAGTCAACACCGTAAGGTTGATTTCATCACTTCCGGATATGGTGTTGGTTTTTATACCCCACCGATCAACGGTACGAATATCTCGACATGTGTTTCTGTTCGACCATTTTTGTTGAATGGTGTGTTGTGTGCTTTCTATGAACCCACTAGTCAAACCGTTTCTTGGAAAATGGTAGAGCAAATGATTGAAAACAAAGCAAAACATTATAAGGACAGGCATTGCAATGTTTCCAATTTCCATTCTTGTATCCATTTCACGGAAAAGGAATTGCAAAGCAAGAGCCAGTAAAGAATAAAAATGTTGCAGGGTACTTGACAAACCCTGCAACATTCTGTAACATATAAACAACAAAAACTATAAAGGTAATATAATGAATACGGAAATCATATGTATTCTTGACCGTTCCGGGTCAATGATTGCAATTAAAACAGATACAATCGGCGGTTTCAATTCGTTCTTGGCTGAACAGAAAGAAGTTCCCGGTGAAGCCAAAATGACTCTTATACAATTCGATGGCGCTTATGAAATAAACTATCAAGGTTTGCCACTAAGCGAAGTTGAAGATTTGAGCAACGCAACATTCGTACCCCGTGGCTCCACTGCATTACTTGATGCCATTGGCAAGACACTGATCGACCAAAAGATTCGCATTCAGAAAGAAGCATGGGCAGAAAAGGTTATTATCGCTATTCTAACTGATGGTGAAGAAAATTCAAGTAGCAAGTTTAATCTTGAAACAATCAAGACACTTACCGAATCAGCACAGAATGACGGATGGTCTTTCATCTATTTGGGGGCAAATCAAGATTCATTCTCAGTTGCATCTTCGATGGGTATTAATATAAATTCTGAGTTGAATAGTGTTAATAACTTCGCATATAATTCAGATGGTATGGCGTTTGCTACCCGCTGTTACAGTAAGACCGTTGCCAATTTGCGTACAACTGGTGCAGCACAAGATTTGAACATCAACATTAACGTAAACAAATAAGGACATTAAAATGACAGATATGAGTGCAGTAAAGGGCAAGCGAGGCCGTAAGAAGGATGCTGAGTTTGTTATGCCAACAGACGAAAAGACCTTGAAGATTATTGAAAACGCAGCTAAGGAATCGGCTAACAGTTTGATTCGTATTGATGCGGAAAAGGAATTGCGTAAGGAAATTACTAAGCGCATGAAAGACGAAATAGGTATTCCAGCGGCAGACTTCAATGGGGTTGTTATGATCTATCATAAACAAAACCTAGCAGAAGTAGAAGCTAATAATGAACGTAAGACTGAATTGTACCGCAAGGTATTTGGTGATAAAGAATGAAATTAACAAGGGAATTATCTCTTGGCGATTTAGAAGCTTTACTTGTGTCTGGCATTAATTTGTCAGGCACAAAAGGCAGTCAAGAAATTGTTTTGAAACATACGTTTGAAGCAGAAAGTGATTTAAAACGTTATCATAATAAAGATATTCTCTTTGAATTAATTGATTTAGCGTTCCCTGATAAAAATATAATTCTTTGTAATGATTATGGTGAAATTTCCAATTCAGACACTGAAACTGTAGAAATTAAACTAACATTCGAGTATAAATGAAACATAAAAGTAAAACGTTTTTCCAAAAAACTGGAACACAACGTCGTAAACAATACATTTACATAAAGAACAAAATCAGTAAACGCCCGGAACGTTTGTTTTATACTGATCATCTTTTGGAAAATGACGCTTACGAACCGGATGAATATAATCCAACCTATAATCCACATGAGTATAAATCATGGTGGTGTGATCTTTATTTTCTTTCAAAGAAAAACGGTATTTTTTACAATGCTTGCTTTATCACAAAAGATATGGCAGCCCATGATGCTGTTGAAGAATACATTAGAACGGAGGCAGAAAAAAGAAATACCATTCCAAGACCAAAAGACGGTGATTGGTTTACATTTGATCCTATTCCGGGAAGTAAAAATACATTATTTGGTCGAAACAAGAATCACACTGATTATTTCAATGAACTTGATCGTCTTGAAAATGTTATTAAAGAAGAAGTTTTAAGCTCTCATACAATTACAATTAACACCGACACCAGAATGGATTTCAAGTATCGTAGCGGGATAGGCTTGTATGCCACTTTGGATACAGATGATTTGACTATTGAAGCCATGAACAATTGGATTGATAATTTCTGGAAAAATGGCGAACGAATCAGTAAAGGCAAGGAAATCGTCTATTCTGGGGAATCATTACACAATCTGTACAATAGAGAACTATACAAAAGGCAACCATGAGTTGCTTTTTTCTTTTCATACGATATAATGATCACATCAACATTCAAAGGTGTGCAACATGTTTCAAGAAACTTGTCTGATTAGCGGTCTTCCTATTTCCAACAATCAACAAGTGGTGTTGATGTTTCTGGCCGAACAACGTCCTAATGGGTTTCACTGCACTGACTTTCAAACTGCGACACATTACTACTGCCCGGTTCCTATTATCATTAAAGGAACTTACCGTGCATCAAAATATGGTTTTGGTCTATATGATATCACTACTGATGACATTGTGCAGCATGCTGTCATTGATGGGTTCCGTAATTTTATCAAAGATCATGAACACCCGACGAATGGAACCAAGTTTACCCGTGGCACAGATATTGATATTAACAATATCTTGAGCATGGCGTATCATGGGGTTCTTAGTGTTTCGTCATGTGAAAAATCAAAACATTACCGTGAGTTTGCACATGGATTTATTTTACGTGAAGTTTATGATTTGATCATGGATGAAAGCCAAAATGAAGTTAATAAAATGTTTGAAGATTTTTATTCTGCGAATTTTGAATATATTTTCGGTTCTGTGTATTATCATGGGAAAAACTTTTTTCAAAATACGTTTAATGATAATGCAATGGTAGTCACACCGAAAATATACCTTGGTGTACTTCCGTTTGTTGAAAAGGAATATTCTAAAGAAGCCGATGATTTCGTGGTGGTGAATAACAACTATGTGTACTCTCAAAACGCAGTGAGAGACGTTTGCGAGGCATATGAAGCAGTGGGTAAGCTAACATACTATCTTGAACAGATTCGCCGTATTTGGACTATCCCAGAGCGTTTGTACAGCACTCGCAAGATTGACAGCCACGCCATTCACAATCATCTTGCAATGTTGAACCGTTTGACGGAAAAATACGCTCCACTTGATCCAGATATGGAGTATTAACAAAAAGATACAAAGGCATAGTGGAAACATTATGCCTTTTTTGTTATTCTAATCAAAACTTTAGGAGTATCATCTTGGGTAGCTATAACGAAACGTGCATGTTGTCTAACCTTCCTATCCTCGAAGGGGAAAAGGTGTTTGTCATGGTTCTTCAACGCACACCAAACGATCAGCGTTCACGTTTCAAACATTATACGTATGGTGATTGGTCGCCCACACCAATTTGTTTTGTTGCTGATTACAGTGGTTATGGAAGTGTTGATAAAAGCACACTCGATGTCGAATACAAGGATATTATCCCTTTGTTTGACGATTATCTCAATTTCAACAAGCACATCCAGAAAAGCAATCTTCCCTTTTGGGATTTCATTGATGAAGTTTCCAAAGGCCATGTGTCCGTTAAATTATATGACGGCGCTTATATGCCATTTTCGTTGGCATTTATTTCTATGGAAGTTCTTGGTCAAATGTTGAAAGAGTTTAAAATAGGTCGCCGTTCTAAAAAGGCAACTTATTCTGAAATGATGGAGACTTTTACAAAGGCAATTTGGAACAAGGCAATTCACAATTCATTTTGCAACATCCGTATTTTAGATAATCAATATGGAGAATTGGGGGATTTGTTTTTTGATATGAATCAAACTCCAATTGTTGAAACTGAAAGTATGACCTGTTTTTATGGCCCTTTATTGGCGACATCATTTGGAGATTCTGATTTCGACCCGCTAGAGCATATTCAACAGGAAAGAAAAACAAATATCAAAAATGTAAGCATTAATAATATGCTTTATATTTGGGTACTTCAACGTTTGTTTTGGAAAACAGGGAAAACGTTTTGTATACCAAGTGGTAGCGGACAGGTATTGGATTTTAGTGCTACTACCAGTCTTGAAAAAATCAAGAAATCCCGTATCAAATCATTAAAAGAGGCTAATAATGGGTAGTTGGAATGAAACGTGTGCATTGACTAATCTTCCTGTCATGCACACCGAAGATGTATATGTGTTATTTTTGCAAGAAACTCAGCAAACAGTTGAGTCTAATTGTTATCCAATGAAATATTGGACGTTGTTACCTTTCATTTTTGAAGCTAAGTATGATGATTGTGGTCGTTTCACAGATGAAAAGGGCGCTCTCATTCCTTTCATTTTACAAGAGTTCAAAGAAAACTTGTATGAATTGGAAGAAGGTGAAAACTCTTGTCATGACATTCCGGTAAAAGTTGAAAACTTTGGTATGAATTTGCTCAACCATGCGAATGAAGAAGAACGTCTTTTTTTACAGCCGGGGTATTTCAAACACAAGGATAAAGTTGCGGTTAGACGCATTTTCATTAAGAAAAGTGCTATGACTGATTTTTTGGCTGAATATGTCTATGACCAACACTATTCATGGCGTTCCAAAAAAAAGTTGAAATACGCTGAAATGGTAGATTTGCTTTATAATGCCATCAAGGATAAACGTTACCGATCATTGGGGTCATCTGTAAACCTTCATTGTATCACTTTTGAAAATGATGTAGGTTTACCTTATGATCTTTTTAAAGCATATGCTGGTCATACCGCAGTAGTGCAACCCGGTGTTTTCTTTGAAAAATTCATTCCCCTTGAAGATAGTTTCCGTACCAGATATAATGTGGTGACGCCACACCCTGAACATTTCCGTGAAGCCGTCGAGGCTAATTGCATGTTGTTGTTTCTTAACAACTTTTTTGATGCAACCCGACAAATGTGGACACCACAAACTTCTGGGTCACAAGATACTGAAACAAATGCGCACCGTTTACGAGCGAAATTGATTCGCAATGCCTGTACACAGGTTAACAAATGGTATAAGGATGTGTGATTTTTCATTTACAAAAGATATATTGACCAACAGTATCTCTTTTGTTATAATATGCCATTACTTTTAAGGATACAATCATGGGTAGCTATTTTCAAACGTGTGGTCTTACAAATCTTCCTATTCGTGGTAGAGAAAAGGTTGTTGTTGGGTTTTTGGTGAGGACATTGCCACTACAAGTGTCCCAATGCTATCCAAATCATTCGTGGGCGCTTACACCATTTTTCTTTGACGCTGTTTACGATGAAGGCGGAAATGTAGAAAATGAATCTGGTCTGATGCTTGATCATATGATGAATACTATCCTCTCCTATATGGTGGAAAGGGAAGAAGGCCAGAATCCATACCATGAGCCTCCTGTAAAGAAGAAAGGATTGACTATTCAAGATGTTATTCAAGCATCAAACAGTAATAGGTTTTTCCTTACCAATTTGTTTTCGCCCAATTTAAATCACCAATTGAAAGTTATTTTTTTCAAGAAAAGTGTTATTGATTCTTTTCTTGAAACATTCGAGTTTGATTCTTGGTCTGAAAATAAAAATATTAATTTCGATTTCCTTTGCAAGCGTTTGAAATCGGATTTCGAAAACGGATTGTATCAAGTTGATGACATCGGAGATATTCTTTACACAGGCAAAAAGTCATACCAGAATATTTTCGCAGATGGTATTTCTTTTAACACGGCATTGGGTAATATCAAACCAGCCATTTACTTCAAGGATTTTTTTCCTTTTAACAACAAAGAAGGAAAGGCTATCAAAGAAATTAATCCTGTAATGGTAGAAGAGGCAATTCGCCAATATTATCTTCAAGACATGCTAAACACATACATGTTTGAACTGTGTGGTTCGTGGATTCCACAAATGTATGGCATGACTGAAATTGAAGTAGGCGCACACAAACTGCGTGAAAAGCTTGTAAATCAAGAAATTAAGGCATTAGGAAGATAATGAAACAATACCCCTCAATCCCAAACATCAATTCAACTAACAAGGCTCCATTCGGTGAGCCTTGTGTTGGGTTTTACAAATATGATGGTTCCAATCTCCGTTGGGAATGGAATAAGAAACGTGGCTTTTATAAGTACGGAACACGTACACAATTGTTCGACGAATCCCATGAATTGTTCAGCCAAGCCATTCCTATCTTTCAAGATACAATTGCGCCTATCCTCACTCAAATTGTCAAAGACAATTATAAGGTGGATGATTTCATATGTTACACCGAGTTTTTTGGTAAGTCAAGCTTTGCTGGTTGGCATGATCAAAACGAAGATAAAACATTGATTTTATTAGATGTTTGGATTCCACGCAAAGGGTTTATCATTCCAAAAACATTTAACAAATTGTTTGGTGATAATGAATGGTCGCCAGAAGTTGTTTATGAAGGAAACTTTAATAAACAATTATGTGAAGATGTTAAAACAGGAAAATATGATCTTGACGAAGGAATGATGTGTAAGGGTGTTGACAAGAAAGGTCAGCAATGGATGATTAAGGTCAAAACACAAACCTATTTGGATAAACTGAAAAACAAATATGGTGAAGGTTGGGAAAAATATATCTGAGGTGGAAATATGTTAGGTTGGCTTTATAGTGTTATTGTAGGCAATTTTGTCGCCATAAATGGGTAAACATAGAAAGGAATGGTTTGACGGATAATGTCAATGTTATTGGAGTCATGTATACCCAACAATGTGAACATTGTGGCAAAATCAAATTCACGAAGTTTAAAAATACGGGGTCTTAAATGTTAATCTCTTTGAATAAAATACAAGTAATAGATGCGGCCAATGCAAAAATTGATAGTTTGACTATGTTCAAAAACAATTATATCAAAGAAACTAATGGCAATGATGATAATTATGGAAAGGCATTTATTAACAAAAACAATATACAACAGATTGAAGATAAGATTGACCGTCTATACCAATACATCGGAGCGGCATCATTGTTGACAGATGAAAACAATATGATTATTTTAGATTTGGAAGATTTGAACATTCTGGGACTGGTGTAATGAAAATTGAAATTGAAAATGCTGAGTTCAAAGAAATTGTCAAACAAGCTTTAGAGAAAAATCAAAATGAGTTTAAGGATTTTTCTGAAAAATTATTCAACGATAACAAAGACATAAAAGTTTTTGGAAAGGTTGTTGGTCAACGAAATATTGATGATGCAATAAAACATGCTTTTACCCGTTTTATTGGTGGTGGGGGTTCGCTTGATTTAGCCAATACGTATCTGTACAAGACAGGTGTATTTGAGGGATGGCTTAAAATGGTAGAACGTTTCCCTGATGGAAAGATATCTTTAGATGAGAATGATTGTAGATTGCTTGGGATACTTAGTTAATACATATCAAGCTTGATGCAAAGATGTTTTTGTGCTATGATTTAAGATGACATCTTTCAATACATTCGCAAAGGTAACTTTAAATGAATACAACAATTGTTAACGTAAAGAACTTGAATGATAAGCAACTTGATTGGGCTGTTGCAAAGTCCGTTGGGGTTGAATACACACCACAATTCAGACCATCAAAGAGTTTCTACCATCTTCAAATGTTGATGCTTGAAAATGGAGTCGAAACGGTCGAACATGCCCATGATGATGGCGTGACTGCCTTTTTTCATCCTACTGCATGCCAACGTGATCGAACAAAGTCCGTGTTGTCTATCAAGGGAGAAAATATCCGCATTGCGGCCTGCCGTCTAATTGTCCTACACAAACTTGGCGATGCTGTAGAGGTTCCGGTTAACATTTGATAACATTCTTTTGATTGCTTTGGTTTAAAAAATTGATATAATGACACCATCAACTAACGGAGAGTGTCAGCATGTACAATTTCAATCTGAAAGGTAATCGCAAGCTTGGTGTTATGCCCGTCACCCGTTCCCCCCAATTGAACTGCCCGGATACCTGCACTCTCAAGGGCGCAGGATGTTACGCTGAACTTGGCCCTATGGGCTGGGCTTGGGCGGATGATGCCAAAAAGGGCATTACCTTTGATGATATCTTGACCAAAATCAAGAAAATTGAAAAAGGTACTCTGTGGCGTCACAATGAAGCCGGTGATTTTGCGCAAGACGGCGAAGGATTTGTTGATGCCGAACACATTAAGGCTTTGGTCAATGCCAATACCGGCAAGCGTGGTTTTACTTACACGCATCATAATCCGGTCAAGAATGCCGAAGTCATCAAGTTTGCCAATGACAACGGATTCACTATCAATCTGTCCGCTGAAAACATGAATCAGGTTGATGAATACGTTGCACTCGGTATCGCCCCGGTTGTTACCATTCTACCGATGGATGCCGAAAAGGTCACTTATACACCGAACGGTAACAAGGTTGTTCGTTGTCCTGCTAGTGAAAAGATTACTTGCAAGGATTGTAAGATTTGTCAACGCTCCGACCGTGATTTTGTTATCGGTTTTACCGCTCACGGTTCCCGCAAGAAAAAGGTTGAAAAAATCGCCCTTCAAATGGTGGCATGATGAAAGGGGCATATGCCCCTTTACATTTGTTCACAATAAAACCATAACTACACTTGCTATTTTTTACGTCAAGTGCTATTATTTCTTTATTGAAACGGAGACAAACCATGAACCTTGCCAAAGCCATTGCAATCGCATCTGCTGCCCATATCACCCAAACAACTTCTGATGGTAAACCTTACATCCTGCACCCGCTGAAAGTGATGTATATCCTGATTGAACAGGGTATTAAGGATGAACATACCCTCATTCTGGCGGTTTTGCATGACCTGCTTGAAGATTACAAGCATACGAAATATACGGTTGATATGCTTCGTGCTGATGGGTTTTCTGAGGCAATCATTGAAGACTTGCTTATCCTCAAGCGTGATAAGAAGGAAGACTATGAAAAGTCTTACATTCCCCGTGTTGCGTCTAAGTATCGCACTGCCGTTGTGAAACGTGCTGACCTTATTCACAACTCTGATATTTTCCGCCTGTTGGGGATTACTCAGAAAGACCATGAGCGTATTGCAAAGTATCATCGCTCGTTTGTCTTTATTCAGGAACGAATTGCTGAATACGAATCTTGCATTATGCGTGGTTACTAATAGGAGCATCATCATGCCATTGATCGTCTATGGTATTTTTGGTTTTGTTGTAATTGTAGTTTGTATAATTGCAATTTTATCAACAATGAGTGAACGTAATTGCAGATATCGTATTATTTGCAAAAATGGATATTACTATCCTCAACGAAAAGTCGAAGAATATGACAAAAGGTTTGAATGGCAATACTTCCACAGGAACACTCATTTTAGCCTTGGAGAAGTTGCTATTGAATATGTCCGTTTTGATTTTATAGAAGATGCCGAGACTTTTATTAAAAATGAAAAGGGGATTAAATCCAAGACAGATGAAAAAGTTATTGGTTATTATTAAAAGAGGAATAAAATTATGATTTTTTTGGTTTTAATATGTGCTATCATTTTAGCACTATTAATG
>Ga0255098_1000071_pt1 | contig 34776 bp, 26 predicted proteins | sample Colum_Atlam_RepC_2_FD_188440 | JGI IMG/M metagenome (GOLD analysis project Ga0255098, IMG submission 188440) | Freshwater microbial communities from Columbia River, Oregon, United States - Colum_Atlam_RepC_8d | ecosystem: Environmental > Aquatic > Freshwater > River | place: USA: Oregon... | reverse complement strand
TTTTCACACATTTTTTTACCAATATTGAACGCATTGCTTTCATGAATTAACGCAGAAAGCGCATCAACGGATTGCGCATTTAACAACACGTCTAATTTTACTAATTTCGATTCTTTCATTCCTATTGGATGATAATCAAAAGAAGCATATCCTTTAGAAACCGTTTTTAGTCTATCGTAAAAATCAAATACGATTTCAGCTAACGGCATATCAAAATTCAATTCTACTCGTTCAGTAGTTAAATACGTTTGATTAGTAATAACCCCTCTTTTTTCGATACACAAACTCATTACGTTTCCTACGAAATCCGATTTTGTAATAATTGTAGCTTTTATATAAGGCTCTTCTACCCTATCTAATCTAGAAGGCTCTGGTAAATCTGAAGGATTGTTTACAATTAAAATGGTATCAGGCTCTTTTTTAGTATAAGCATGATACGAAACGTTAGGAACCGTTGTAATAACCGTCATATCAAACTCACGTTCTAAACGTTCTTGGATAATTTCCATGTGTAACATTCCTAAGAATCCACAACGGAAACCAAATCCTAATGCTGCCGAACTTTCAGGAGTAAATACTAAAGAAGCATCGTTCAATTGTAATTTCTCCATCGAAGCACGTAAATCTTCATAATCTTCGGTATCAACAGGGTAAATTCCAGCAAATACCATTGGTTTTACATCTTCAAAACCGGTAATCATATTGGTTGTAGGCGTTTTTGCGTCAGTAATGGTATCCCCTACTTTTACCTCTTTTGCTTCTTTAATTCCAGAAACCAAATACCCAACATCACCAGTAGAAATAATACTTTTTGGCACTTGATTTAATTTCAGCGTACCCACTTCATCTGCAAAATACTCATTACCAGTAGCCATGAATTTAATCTTTTGCCCTTTTCTAATTTCTCCATTAATAACACGGAAAATAACTTCTATCCCTCTAAACGGATTATAATGTGAATCAAAAATCAAAGCTTGTAAAGGCTCATCTTTATCACCTTTAGGAGCAGGAATTTTTTCAATAATAGCTGCTAAAATATTTTCAACCCCAAAACCTGTTTTCCCAGAAGCATGAATAATATCTTCTAACTTACACCCAAGTAAATCAATAATATCATCGCTAACTTCTTCTGGATTTGCGCTAGGTAAATCAACTTTATTTAAAACAGGAATAATTTCCAAGTCATTTTCTAAAGCCAAATACAAATTAGAAATCGTTTGTGCTTGTATACTCTGAGCCGCATCAACAATTAACAAAGCCCCTTCACAAGCTGCAATTGAACGCGAAACTTCGTAAGAAAAATCTACGTGACCTGGAGTGTCAATTAGGTTTAAAATATAATCTTCCCCTTTATAAGTATACTCCATTTGGATTGCGTGACTTTTAATAGTAATACCACGTTCACGTTCCAAATCCATATTATCTAGTAATTGTGCTTTTTCTTCACGAGCTGTAACCGTTTGCGTGGCACCTAATAAACGATCCGCCAAAGTACTCTTACCATGGTCAATGTGCGCAATAATGCAAAAATTTCTTATTTTCTTCATCTTCTAATGCTATCAATTTCTGTGAAATACCAACGTATTTAATCTGCAAATATAATTGAAAGTTTTGACTTAAAAAGAACTAAAACATAAAGCGGAAAGCGGAAATCAAAAAAAGTAGTATTTTTGCAAAAAATTTTATAAAATCATGCCCAAAATAGGCAACATCATTTTACCCGACTTTCCTCTATTATTAGCTCCCATGGAAGACGTGAGTGATCCACCATTTCGTCGTTTATGCAAATTACATGGCGCTGATTTAATGTATTCTGAATTTATTTCTTCGGAAGGATTAATTCGTGATGCTATGAAAAGTAAGCAAAAACTAGATATTTTTGATTACGAACGCCCCGTAGGAATTCAAATTTTTGGTGGCGACGAAGAAGCTATGGAAATGTCGTCAAGAATTGTGGATGCTGTTCAACCTGATTTGGTAGACATCAATTTTGGTTGTCCTGTAAAAAAAGTGGTTTGTAAAGGTGCTGGAGCAGGCGTTTTAAAAGATGTAGATTTAATGGTGCGATTAACAAAAGCGGTTATTAAAGGAACGAGCTTGCCTGTTACCGTAAAAACACGCTTGGGTTGGGACGAAAGTTCGATAAACATTGATGAAGTTGCCGAACGTTTGCAAGATATTGGCGTACAAGCCTTAACCGTTCATGCCAGAACACGTGCACAGATGTACAAAGGTCATTCGGATTGGAGTCATATTCAAAGAATTAAGGAAAACCCCAGAATTACGATGCCAATTTTTGGAAATGGTGATATCGATTCTCCTGAAAAAGCATTGGAATACAAAAATAAATACGGTTTAGACGGTATGATGATTGGTCGTGCAGCGATTGGTTATCCGTGGATTTTTAACGAAATTAAACATTTTTTCGCCACAGGAGAAAAATTAACACCACCAAGTATGAATGACCGAATTGAAGCGGCAAGAAATCACTTAATTTGGAGTATCGAATGGAAAGGCGAACGTTTAGGTATCAACGAAATGCGTCGTCATTACACCAATTATTTCAAAGGCATTCATGGTTTTAAAGAATACAAACAAAAATTGGTTACCACAGATGGCATCAATCAACTATTGGATGTATTTACCGAAATTGAGCAGGTTTATGCGGATTATGTTTTTGAGGGGTAACTATCTACCCATGATACACCCTAGAAAACACAATCTTCCCTTCTTTAATTTCCAAAACTTCGGCTACTAACATATCTGCTTCACCTGCTACTTGACGTATGTATTCCATGAAAACTCGGTCAGTGTTGGCAGTTAGCGAAGTTACTTTGTAGTGTAACGTTGGTAATCTATCAAAGGCATCTTGCCACCAAACGCGCATCGCTTCTTTTCCAATAATTAATCCATTAGTTTCGGGTTGACGAATTTTTAATTTCGGACTGAAATGTTGGGCTTCGTCGTCGTATAAAGCTAATAATTTTTCTAAGTTTTTGGTATTGAAAGCATCAAACCATCGAATAGCGATTTGTTGGAGTTGATTTGGCATAAAGTTTTAGTTAAACGCAAAGAGCGCTAAGTTTTTCGCAAAGTTCGCAAAAGGTTATTAATAAAAAAAGACACAAAGAATAAAATCCTATGTGCCTATATGTTTCAAAAAAAGCGTTTAGGAATTTTTAAGGTTGATGATTTCTTGTTCCGTTAAGAATCTCCAATCGCCTCTTGGTAAATTTTTCTTGGTTAAACCTGCGAATGTTACGCGGTCTACTTTTAAAACATCGTATTTTAAATGTTCGAAAATTTTACGAACTACTTTTACGTTAGATGTTTTCATTTTGATTCCGATTTCACTTTTCGGTTGATCTTCGATATAAGTAATCTCTTCTACAAATACTTTGTGATCGTCAATCATTAATCCTTTTTGGATTTTTTCTAAATCTTCAAATTTTAGATTTTTATCTAACGAAACTTGATAAACTTTAGATGAACGCTGATTTGGAACCGTAAATTTTTGAACCATTTCTGTGTCATTGGTAAACAACAACAAACCTGTCGTAGTCTTATCCATTCTTCCTACAGGCATTAAATTAGCTTTAGTTGCATTTCGAACTAAATCTAACACATTTGCTGAACCTGGAGAATCGTCACCGGCAGTTGAGAAATTTTTAGGCTTGTTTAATAAGATATATTCTTTCTTTTCTGGCGTAATATTAACCCCATCAAACTGAACCACATCGGTTAATTTAACACGGTGACCCATTTCGGTAATAACTTCACCATTTACTTTTACATTACCACTTTGAATGTAAATATCCGCATCTCTACGACTACACATTCCCGAATTAGAAATATAACGATTTAGACGAATTTCGTCTGGATTAGAAGGTCTTTTTGGTGATTTTGGAGCTTTAGGAGCTTCTGGTTTTGCCGCTTCTGGTTTGGTTGCAAATTTTGAAGGTGCTTTACGAATTGGTGCATTCCCTCTTGAATTGCTATCTTTCTTGTAGCCTCCTTGTCTTGCAGAACCCGGACGGCTTTTATCATTCCCTTGACGTGACATAATTATAAACAAATTTTTGCAAAGATATAACTAATATGTTGAAACGCCTACTTTAGTTTTTTAATTCCAAAAGCCACGCGTAACCATTAACAAACAGACAATTAGGGTGTTAAAATTAATTTTTTTCCATGAATCAAAACAGAAGGCTCAATTAAAACAATACAAAACACACCAGCAACTATGATAAATTTCAATAAAAAATGAAGTTTTAAATATGCTGATTTTGAATTTACATTCCATAATTGGATAACAAAAAACAATAATGTTATTAAACTTAAATAAAAATATATGTCCATGTAACCCACGTCGTAGATTTCAACAAGAAAATAAATAGGAATTAAAGTTGAAATTGCTAAAATTGAAATGATTGATTTTGCCATTTTATCACCAAAAACAACAGGAATTGTTTTATAATCTGTAATTAAATCGCCTTCAATATTTTCTAAATCTTTAATTAATTCTCGAATTAAAATCAATAAAAACAAAAACGTTGCATGCGCAAAAATGACTTCATAAAAGTTTTTGTAATACATTAATATCCCAAAGAAAGGTAAAACCGCTAAAACTGAAGCGGTAATATTTCCAACTAAGAATATTTTTTTCAACTTGTGTGAATAAAACCAAATCAAGAAAATATAAGCTGAGAAAAACAAAACCGCACGCCAAGAAATAAAAAACATCAATAATGCCGCAATAAGATTAATGGTAAAATAAACTTTTAACTTGGTTTCCTGACTCACTAATCGGTCAATCATGGCTTTTTTAGGGCGATTGATTAAATCTTTTTTAGCATCGTAAAAATTATTAATAATATAACCCGATGCAATAGTCAACGTAGAAGCAACTACAATTAAAAATAATCGCCAATCGAGAATAATATCTAATGCTCTTTTCTCGGGAGCCAAAATGAATATAGCGGAAAGATATTGTGCCAGTGCTATCACCCAAATATTGTATCCTCTAATCACAGAGAAAAAACTTGCAATTTTTTTGAGCGTTAATTTGGCTTTACGAGTGAGCATTTTTTTATAGGTGAAGGGTGTTGGGTTAAGGGTAAAAGTTGAAAGGCATATGTATTAAATTAAATCTAACTTCCTTTTGCCATTTGTCTATTCCCTTTTGCCTATTTCTAAAAGTTATAAACCACTTCTAATTTATAGTCTTTCAACGATTCTTTTGCTTTATCTAAGTCTTGTGTAAATCCTAAAATATAACCACCTCCGCCAGAACCACATAATTTCAAATAGTAATCGTTAGTGTCGATTCCTTTTTGCCACACTTGGTGAAACTCTTCAGGAATCATAGGTTTAAAGTTATTCAAAACTACTTTTGATAATTGTTTGGTGTTTTCTAACAACGATTTTACATCGCCATGCAAGAAATTTTCCACGCAAGCATCGGTATATTTTATAAATTGTGATTTTAACATCGTACGAAATCCATTATCCTTTAAGTTTTCCATAAAAATTGAAACCATTGGAGCAGTTTCACCCACAATTCCCGAATCAATTAAAAAAACCGCACCTTTCCCTTGCGTGCTTTGTGTTGGAATTCCAGTAGCTTCAATATTGTCTTTCGAGTTAATTAAAATTGGAATACTCAAATAACTATTCAATGGGTCTAAACCCGAACTTTTCCCATGAAAAAATGATTCCATTTGAGAAAAAATCGTTTTTAATTGCAATAATTTTTCACGCGTTAAATTTTCTAACACCGTTATTTTATCATTAGCATATTTATCGTAAATAGCCGCTACTAAAGCACCGCTACTACCTACTCCATATCCTTGTGGAATACTTGAATCAAAATACATTCCACTGTTTACATCTTGTTGTAATGCTTTCAAATTAAAAGTCACTAATTCAGGCTGTTCCGCTTGCAACTGCTCTAAATAAACAACAAACTTTTTTAAACTTTCATTAGATTTAATAGCACTTTCCGAAGGATTTTCATCTTTCTTTAATGCACCATTATAGAAATTATAAGGAATTGAAAGTCCTTTCGAATCTTGGATAATTCCGTATTCTCCGAAAAGCAATATTTTTGAGTAAAAAAGTGGTCCTTTCATTTTTAGTATTCAGTTTACGGTTTATAGTAATCAGATTTTATTTTTAGTTTTCAAAGCTATCAATTATACCTTCAAGATTCAAAAAATTTCCATTTTCGTCAAGTATCACGTTTTGACACACAAATGCAACTTGCTCTTCAGACAATGTATCTATAAGACCCATTTTATCTAATTGAAATATACATTTAATTCCTTTTATTACTTCTAGATCTTCAGTTTCATTGAGTAATTTTAATAGTTCTATCTTTTCTAATTGAATGTCCATTTTAATAAATCTATTTTATCTTTTTTGGATTTTGTCTAGTATCAAAAACGGATACAATGTATATTTTCTTATGGTCAAAACGATAAAAAATAGTAACTTGTTTTACAACAACCGATTTATGATAATTACTACTTCTTGATTTTGGAAACAATTCAGGTGATTTTTGAATTAAATCTAAATTTGCCCTCAGTTTATTTAAAAAATTCTCACTTATTCCAACAGACCATTCTTCAATAAGATAATCAACAATCGCTTTAATTTCAGTTTTGCTTCGGGAAGAAAAAACCAACTCCTTCATTTCCAATTAAATAACTTCCTTACTTCTTCATATGTATAAATTTTACCTTCAGCAATATCACGCTCACCCTCTTCAATTCCTTCTTTCACATAATCAGGCAGTTCATCCCACCAATCTTTCTTTTCTTTCACGAAAATATTCTTAATATAAGTTGCAACCGAAAGATTTTCTGTTTCTTTCAACAACTGCATTAACTCTATTTTCTCTAATTGAATATCCATACTAATCAAAACTATGGTAAATATACAAAATTAATTTGATTCGCGCCATTCCCAATTTCATCACAAATATACTGACCATTTTGACAATAGCCAACTAATTCATCTTTAATAAATTGTAATGCTTTTTCGCTAACGTTTTCGGGATACAAAACATGCACATTCGCACCTGCATCTAATGTAAAACATACCGGAATTTGGGTTTCATTTCTGAATTTCCAAATTTTATTAATGATTTCCAAGGTATTGGGTTTCATTAAAATAAAATAAGGCATCGAAGTCATCATCATCGCGTGTAAAGTCAAGGCTTCGCTTTCTACAATTTTGATGAATTCTGCTATATTTCCTGTAGATAAAATTGCTTTTATAGTTGATAAATTTTCGTGCGCTTGAGCAAAACGTCTTTCCGCATACGGATGTTGGTGCATTAAATCGTGCCCGACGGTACTCGAAACTTGTTTTTCACCTTTATCGACTAACAAAATTGTGTCTTGATAGTTTTTAAAATTGGAATTGATTTCTGAAAATTCCACACCAAACAAATCTGAACTACCATTAATTTCTGCATGATTGCCCCAAACTACAACCTCGCCTTTTACACTTCTACAAGCACTTCCACTTCCTAATCGAGCTAAAAAAGAAGCTTTTGAATAGAAATATTCGTCAGAAATAGTTGGATTAATTGCTTTTTCCAAACTCATGATATTCATTGCTAAAGCTGCCATTCCGGATGCCGAAGAAGCAATTCCTGAACTATGAGGAAACGTATTTTGAGTATCAATTTTAAAATGATATTCTTTCAAAAAAGGACAATATTCTACGATTCTTTCGAAGAATTTTTGAATTTTTGGTTTAAAATCTTCTTTTGGTTTTCCTTCAAAAAGCAAATCGAAGGAAAAACTGCTATTTTCGGTTTTTTTAACTACTTCCAGCTTCGTAATCGTTTTACAATTGTTTAACGTAAAACTTATTGAAGGATTCGCTGGAATTTGGTTTTCTTTCTTACCCCAATATTTCACTAAGGCAATATTGCTAGGCGCACTCCATTCAAAAGAAGCCGATTCAATTGTATTATAATGCGATGTAATAAAATCTCTTTCTGTAAGCATAGCTTAAAATTTTGACAAAAATACCGAATTTGGTTGATTTGTTCTCTTGATATTTCGTTAATTTGCCTATAAATTTGAAAACATGAACAAATATCTTAAAATAATATATTGCGTTGCCATTTGTTTAGCAGTGGGCTATTTATCGAGCAACGTAACGCAATCAAGCATTACTACTTGGTATCCCGAAATTAAAAAACCTAGTTTTAATCCACCAAATTGGGTTTTTGCCCCAGTTTGGACCATGCTTTTCATTCTAATGGGAATTGCAGCTGGGATGGTTTGGAACAAATTAGAAACCAATAAAGAATTAGTAAAAAAAGGGTTGTTATTTTTTACCGCTCAATTACTTTTAAATGCGTTATGGTCGTATTTATTCTTTGGATTGAACAATATTTTATTGGCTTTAATTGAGATTATTTTACTTTGGTTAATCATTTATGAAACCTATCATGTTTTCAAACAAATAGATAAAAGGGCTTCGTATTTGTTAATTCCGTATTTAGCATGGGTTGGATTTGCTACGATTTTAACGGGTAGTATTTTTTGGTTGAATAGATAAAAAAAAGCGACTTCAAAATTGAAATCGCCTTTTTTTTGTATGGTGAAAGGATTATTTATTTCCCATTTCTTCCATTTCTTTATAAAACGTTTCTTTGAATTTTTCGTAGTTATAATCTACTTTTAAACGATCATCATTAGAAATTCTATTGTTTAATGTGTTTAATAGTGCTGAATTATTTAATTCAATTGCAATATAGGTTTTGTATTTTCCTGTCGGAGTTTTTGTTAACTCTTCACAAATTGTTTTTGTTCCTGAAATAGACTGATTGATTACCTCACGGCTTAATCCTTCATACTTGGCAATGTATTCTTGTTTTCCGCCTGAATTTACATCGTTAAAGTAGTTATCAATAACAGCTTTTAATGTTACTTCGATTTGACCCGCTAACTCTAATCGTGCATTACTCAATGCCATTCTTTTGGAGTTTGCTTGGTCTGGACTTTCGCCTACACTATTTGCTCTGAAGAAATCTTTATCAGTGAAGTATTTTGGTCCACTACATAAAACTTCTACTTTAACTTCTCCTTTTGGAGCATCAACTGGTTTTTCTTCTTTTTTACTTTTACAAGAAGCCGCACCAAGCACTAATAAACCTACTAAAATTGTATTTCTCATGTTTGTAATTTTTTTCATTTTTGTATAATTATTGTTAATCACTTATTTTTGGAGTCAAATTTGAAAGATTTGTCAATATTAACAAAAAAAACAACTCAAAAAAACGTTTGTTTGTTATTTTTGTTTTAAAATTGTAATAAACAATATAATTTTTACAAAATACGTGCCAATTTATGAAATTGAACTTTACATCAAAACATTTAATACCCATATTGTTTTTATTGCTGTTTTCGTGCAGTGTAAAAAACTCAACTTTAAAAAAGGGTGCAGAAATGGAAAAATTAGGCAACTTCAAACAAGCCTCAGAACTGTATTTAGGGGTTTTATATAGAAAAACGAATCTCCCTGAAATTGAAAATGCTTTAAGAAGAAGTGCACAATTGCATATTTCTGAAACTGCTTTTGCTATTGCTACAAAAAATGAAAAAGAGGACAAAGAAGGCGTTGTAAATGACTATTATAATCTAAATACTTTTGTTAACCAAGTAAATACTTTTACAAAAAATTTGGATATTGACCAGCAAACTAAAGCAATTTACAATAAAAATTTAGATCAATATTTAATTGGTCAGTATGACATAGGAATAAAATATCTATCAGAACAAAAATTCATGGAAGCGGAAAGTGTTTTTAATGATATTTCCCGTTTTAATATTAATTACAAAGACACACCTAAACAACTTAGCATAGCAGTAAACGAGCCTGTTTATTTAAGTGGAATTCAACTTTTTGGAGAGAAAAAATATATGCCAGCTTACGAAAAATGGAATCAAATTTACTTACGTGAAGCTAATTATAAAGACGTAAAAAACAAATTACAACAAGCTTTAAATGAACGCTACAAAGAAGGAAGTTATTATTTAATGCAAGAAAACTTTAAAGAAGCTGAATTGGCTTTTGAGCAAGTAAAAAACATTAATAATAACTATTTAGATGTAAATAACCTCCATAGAGAAGCTGCGAGCGAACCTTTTTATCGTAAAGCAGTTAAAGATTTGAAAAAAGGAAAATGCAGAACAGCTTATATAGGTTTGGATGGAATTATTCAAAGATTCGATGGTTACAAAAATACTGACGAATTAAAATCTGATGCTTTAGTATGTGCTGAATATCCAATTATTGTGGAATCGTATAGAATAAGAAATTCAAATGGGTTTGAAAGTAATATTCAAAATGCAGTTATTGAAGATATTTTAGCAAGTAAAAATCCGTTTGTAAAAATCATCAAAGGAAGTAATGATATTTCTTCTCCTTACTATAATATTTCTGAAAATAGTAAAAATAATTCTCAATTAAAGCTTTACATAGAAAATTCGTATACAAGAACAAATGCTAAAGCCATTTTAACCATTCATATTAATCAATTTCAATTACAAGATGAACCTGTAAGAAGTTATGATGTTAATGGGTTAGAAGTAACAAAACTAAAAACACGTAATGGTACTGATTCGCTTGTTGAAAAACCAGTAGTGTATAAAGAATTTGAAAAAAGAACTTCACTACAATCAAATATTACCTATCGATTAGTTGAGATTACAACAGGCAAAATTTTGATGCAAAAAACCATCCAAAAAAGTAATGAAAAACAAATTAGATATGCTAGAAACAATAATTCGAATTATAAATTAATCTACCCTACTCGCACAATTGCCGACCGAATTATAATAGACGAGGTAAACTATAAAAACTTACAAGCACTTTTTCAAACTAGCGATCAAATTAATAGTCAATCATTAGCTGACAATATTTTAACCGATTTTAGAAAACGAATTGTTTCTGAAATTTTGCTTTTTAATCCAGAAGAATAATGCTTAAATATATCGTTTTACTTACTAGTTTTATTATTATTTTCTCATGCGGAAGTTCTAAAAACAACTCTGTAATTCCTGAAAATGCTCCAGAATGGGTATCAAAAACACCTCTAAGCAATTTCAATTATATAGGAATTGGAATGGCTCCAAAATCGTCAACTGATTACCGAGAAAAAGCACAAAAAATGGCTCTAACTGAAATTTCAAACAGTATTTCAGTTACCGTTACTAGTAATAATTCATTGAACGTTTTTCAATACGATGATACTTTTAATGAATTTTATCGAATGAATAGCATGGTTTCAAGTGCTACTTATTTGGAAGGCTATGATATTGTTGATGTTTTTGAAACCGAAAACTATTTCTATACCTATTTGAGCTTATCAAAACAAAAACACCAACAATTAAGAAATACTAGAATAAACAAAGCATTAGAGACTTCTATTTTTAAGTTTGATTACGCAAAAAAATTGACTAATGAAAAAGATTTTTCTGAAGCAATTAAACAACAAATTTTAGCATTAGAAGATATCAGCGAGTTTTTAAATGAAGATTTACGTTACAACGATAATCAGATGGAAAAACCATACGTTAGCTTTTTAATGAATACTATTTTTACTAATTTGAACCAAATCGAAATATCGTTCCCCATAAAACAACTGAACATCAAACATGCCTCAGATGCAAAAGAAATTCGGATTCAACCTATTATGATTCAATCACATAATAAAACTTTGAGCAACATCCCAGTTTCTGTTTTATATTCATGGCTACCAGGACAAAGTTTGAATTTAGTTTCAGAAAGCAATGGCACTATTTCATTAGTAATTCCTAGAAATTGCAGTAAAAACAATTCAGAGAAAATTACTGCTGTTTTAGACACCTATTCATTAGTAAAAAACTTAAGCCAAAATCGTGTAGTCCAAAAAATATTTGAAAATTATCAATCCAAAAAATTCGAAATAGCCATTTCAAAACAATTACCTACAATTGAATTTGATATTTATTTAATGGAGGACACTAAGAAAAATTTAAATGCGTTAGAAGATGAATTATTTCAGATTTTTTCTGCCGATTATTTCTCTTTAGCTTCAAAAAAAGCAAAAAAAGATTACACTATTACTATTGAAAATAAAAAGATTGAGAACTTACAAGTAAACGGTAAAATTTCTACGAAACTTGAAAGTCGAATTAAAATTACCAACACCAATAATCATATTGTTTATCAAGAAACACTTCACAACATCATTGGAATTGGTTCAAGTACTGAACTTGCTGAGCAAGATGCTTTACAATCGTTAATAGATAAAATCAAGATAGTAAATTACAGCGCTATGATTCAAGCAATGTTATAGAATTAGCCACAATAAATCCGCCTGTCCATGCATTTTGGAAGTTGAATCCGCCTGTAATAGCATCGATATTTAAAATTTCACCTGCAAAATAAACATTTGGTAAAATTTTGCTCTCCATGGTTTTAAAATTCACTTCTTTTAAGTCGATACCGCCTGCGGTTACAAATTCTTCTTTGAAAGTACTTTTTCCGTTGACGTGAAATTCGCCATTTGTAAGTTGTTCAATGAACGAATGGAGTTGTTTTTTACTTAGATCAGCCCATTTTAGTTCGTCTGAAATTCCAGCTGCTTTGACCAAATTTTCCCAAAGGCGTTTTGGTAATTCAAAATGTGCATATTTAGTAACTAATTTTTTAGCATTTTCTTCTTTGATATCTTTCAATAAATCAAACGCTTCTTCAAAAATAATTTCGTTTAACCAATTGACTTGAATAGCAAATTGATACTTTTTTTCGGCTAATTCTCTTGCTCCCCAAGCAGAAAGTCTTAAAATACCTGGTCCGCTCATGCCCCAATGTGTAATTAACAAAGGTCCAGATGCTTCTAGTTTGGATTTCTTAACCTTTACCGAAGCTACTGCAGAAAGTCCCATTAAATCTTTAATTCGAGGATCTTTGATATTAAACGTAAACAACGATGGAACTGGTTCAATAATTGAATGACCTAAATTTTGTAACAATTCCCACATTTTTGGATTACTTCCTGAAGCCATTACAATTTTATCACAGGTAAAAACTTCTTGTGTTGTGGTTACTTTCCAATGCGACTCCGTTTTGAACAATTCCTGAACACTATGATTAGTTAAAACATCAATTTTCAGCTTTTTTACCGCTTCCTGAAAACAATCAATTATAGTTTGGGAAGAATTGGAAACAGGAAACATTCGTCCATCTTCTTCAATTTTAAGTTCTACACCATGTTTTTCGAACCAATCTATAGTATCACCTGAACAAAATTGATGAAATGGTCCTTTTAATTCGCGTTCGCCACGCGGATAAAATTTCACTAAATCATTTGGCACAAAACACGCATGCGTTACATTACAACGACCTCCACCCGAAATGCGAACTTTTTCTAAAACGCTTTTTCCTCTTTCAAGGATAGCTACTTTTAGATTTGAATTCTTCTCTACAATGTTAATCGCAGTAAAAAATCCGGCAGCGCCTCCGCCAATAATAATGATGTCGTATTTTGAGTTCAATGGATTTGTTTTTGCAAATATCGGAGTTAATTTTCAATTCAAACAAAAAGTCCCGTTATTTAAAACAACAGGACTTTTCAAAAAAATAAATCAACTTTAATTTAAAATGTAATATTGCCAAGGTTGTAATTGTGTATTTAACTTGGCGTCAAATGTAATTTTTTTACCACTTATAAAATCCTCAAATTCTCCATTAATTGGTAAACTTGTACTTATTGTTTTATCTGATAAATTAGCTATATAAATAATTTTCTCGCCGTTTTTTTCACGCTCAAATACTAAAATTTCTGTATCATTAGGTGTCGTAATTTTTTTATAGGAAGCTGATTTTTTTCCACCATTTAAAGCGATATTTCCAGCTTTTAATTTACCTAATTTTTTTCTAAGTTCCCAAGCAGCACCTTTGGTTTTAGGAATAGAATCTTTTTCGAAAAATTTCAAACTATGATTCAAACCATATTCGTTTCCACTATATATTAAAGGCATTCCAGGCATCACATAGGACAATGCTGTCATTGCCTCTTCTGCTTTTGAAAGTCTGCTTTTTGTGGTTCCATTCCAAGAATTTTCATCGTGATTGTCAACAAAATTCATTAAAATATCATTAGTGCTATATTTCTTTTGATTGTCTAAAATAAGTTTATCCCAATCTTTCACCGTATTTTTCCCTTGAGCAATTCTATTCATCGTATGATGTGCTTCCCAACCATACGCCATATCAAACAAACCATCTTTTAATAATTCTGGCTCCCAAGCTTCCGCTAACATAAAAATATTTTTTTCTTTTCTTAATTGCGGAATAGCTTGCTGCCAAAAATCTAACGGTACATTACTAGCTACATCACAACGAAAACCATCAATATTTTCATTTTTAATCCAATGCAACATATCGGCTGTCATTTCTTTTCGTAAACCTTGATTGTCGTAATTTAAATCGGCAACATCAGACCAACCCCATGATTTTCCAGTTTCAGGATTGATAGGGTCGATGATTTCTCCTTTAGCATTTTTAGTGTAATATTCTGGATGATTTTTAATCCAAACATGATCCCAACCAGTGTGATTTGGTACCCAATCTAAAATCACATAAATACCATTATCGTGAGCTGTTTTTACCAAATTTCTGAAATCTTCGATGGTTCCAAACTCCGGATTTACTTTTTTGAAATCAGAAACGGCATAATAACTTCCCAAATACTTATGTTGTTCTGCTGCTGGCATTTCTGAAGCAAATTTACTATCATCGCCTCCAGTTGCTTTTCTTTTCGTTTGTGAGATTGGAAAAATAGGCATTACCCAAATAATTTTTACGCCTAATTCTTTCAATTGCGGAATGTCTTTTGTAAATGCATTAAAAGATCCTTCAGGTGAATACTGACGGATGTTTACTTCATAAATAACCGCATTTTCTTCTACATCTGGAGAAAATTTAGCGTTTTCTATTTTTGAATTTTCTGCTACTTTTTCTGATTCGTTTTTACAACTTAATAAAGTTAAAACAGCTAAAGCAGTAATGATAGTCTTTTTCATTATTTATTTTATTTATTTTCCAAACATAAATTCTAATGGAATATTGATTCTTTTTTGCCAAGAAGCTTCCGAATGATTTTCGCCTTCAAACTTAAAATTTCGAGAATCCACAGTTGAATAACCTTTTGATTTTAAAATTTCATCCACTCGGTATTCATATTTTAGATAGTATGCATCTAATGTTTGGGTTCCGTAATCAAAATATATTTTGTGGTTCTTAGCTTCGGGTAAATTCTTTTCCATGTAAGCAAAAAAGGATGCTGGAATCGGATTGTTTTCAAATTCCCTAAATCCAATCCAATGTGTTGATAAACAAGCAGCTTTTCCAAAAATAGTTGGGTATTCGCATAAGGCATACATCGAAATTAATCCGCCCATACTTGAGCCCATAATGGCGGTGTGATTTGCAGTAGTAAAAACAGAATACTTTTTATCAATATAAGGTTTCAATTCTTCTACAATAAATTTCAAATAGTTGTCGGAATTGATTTTACTGTCATCAAATGGAAATTGTGATTTTTTGGCTTCTGTTTGAATTTTCTCTTTTAACTCTTTTGAAAGTGATTCGTAAGGTTTTTTTGGATACAAATCCATGTGGCGTAAGTTGGGAATATTCCAAATAGCCACTACTATAAAATCAGTTACCTTATTTTCTTTCATTAATTGCGAGGCAACTTCATCAACTTTCCATTCTTGTTTGTTCCAAGTTTTAGTTGAATCAAACAGCATTTGTCCATCATGCATATACAAAACATTGTATTTTTTTGATTTGGAATATTCCTTTGGCAACCAAACATCAACTGTTCTAGGTACAATATATTTAGAAGGAAAGCTATCCACTCTTTCAATATTCCCCTCAAAATTTCCTGAATTTTCAAGAGCATAGGATTTTATCTTGCTTTGAGAAAAAGCAAAACAAGAGAATAATATAAAGAATAATACTTGTTTCATTTATTTCAATTCTAAAATCATGGAAGTTTTTCCTTCAATCGATAATTCACTTTTCAAATCGATTGTTTTTCCTGAAAGGATATCATTTCCTGAAGTAAACAATTTGATGTTTTCTTGAAAACGTTCTAGACTGAATTTTTGTACATCGGGAGCGTTATTAATTACTACCATAACCGTTTCTTTATCGTTATGACGGAAATACACATACACATTGTTTTCTGGAATATAGTGCGTTAATTTTCCAGTGTGAATTACCGCTGTATTTTTTCGCCAATTCAATATTTTTTTAGAAAAATCGAAAAATTTGGCTTGTTCAGCAGTTCTTCCACTGGTTAAAAAAGCATTATTCGTATCGCCTTTCCAACCACCTGGAAAATCTTGACGGATGTCAGCATCTCCTTTTCCTTTGTCGCCCACCATTCCAATTTCAGAACCATAATATAATTGAGGAATTCCTCTCATGGTTGCCATTATGGTCATTCCCAATTGGTATTTTTTGAAATCGTTTTGATAAATTTGATTGAAACGACCTGTATCATGATTCTCTAAGAAAATCAATAGATTATTTGGGTCGGCATACAAGAAATCATTTACGAAATTCTCGTAAAATTTAATCATACCATTGCTCCAATCGGCTCTATCTTCATAAAAAACGTTTCCAAAAACATCGTGCAACGTAAAATCCATTACACTTGGTAAATACGAGTTATAACTTTGAATTTTAGCAATTGGACTGTTTTTTTGCCAATACGAAATTTGGGCTTGATCGTGCATCCAAACTTCTCCTACAATGTTGAAATACGGATATTCATCAGTAATCGCCTTTGTCCATTTTGCGATGCCTTCTTTATCGTTGTACGAATAAGTATCGACACGGAAACCATCTAAATCAGCATACTCAATCCACCAAATCGCATTCTGAATTAAATAATTCAAAACTAAAGGATTTGATTGATTTAAATCGGGCATACTTGGCACAAACCAACCATCCATGCAGTATTTGGCGTCGCGTTTTGAACCATTGGTGTCATATTGCGTCGTCATGCGGTAGTTACTTTGTTTGTAACCTGGAAATTGATGAAACCAGTCGTATGTTGGCATGTCTTTAAACATCCAATGTTCGGCTCCCCAATGATTCGTAACATAATCTTTGATTAATTTCATATCACGTTTGTGCATTTCATCGGCTAACTTTTTGTATTCTTCATTGGTTCCGTAACGTGAATCTATTTTATACACATCAGATTGTCCGTAAGTATGATACGAATAGCCTTTGTCATTATCTTCACACATTGGCGTGCTCCAAATTGCCGTTGCCCCTAATTCTTTGATATAATCTAAATTATTGATGATTCCTTGAATATCGCCACCATGTCTTCCGCCTGGTAAACTTCTGTTGGCTTTTTCTTGTAATTCTGAGGATGAATCGTTGTTTGGATTTCCATTTGCAAAACGGTCTGGCATTAACAAATACATTACATCGGAAGCATCAAAACTTTTACGAAGCGCTGAATTTGGCTTTCTTTTTTTAATTTCAAAATTTCTTTTGAATGATTTTTTACCATTTGTAAACGTAAATTGCAGTTCTTGTGCTTTTACATTTTTTGTATCAATGGTAACGAAAAGGTAATTTGGATTTTCGGTTTTAGTTACATTCGCAATTACCACATTGTTTGAAACAGTTACCGAATTCTGAGCGATGTTCTTTCCGTAGAACAATACTTGAACTTCGGATTTATTCATGCCTTCGTACCAAAAGGGTGGTTCCATTCGGTCAATTTGAGCGGAGACACTTGCTGATAATGTTATAAATAATAAAAGAATTAATTTTTTCATAATTTTAAATTTAGATGCTGAAACGAGTTCAGCATGACAAACTACTTCACCTCAACAATACTAATAGCATAGCCACCACCTGCTGCCGTTCTAAATTGCAATTTAGTTTTATTGGTTACCTTTTGTTTTGAAATTTTGTATGCTTGTGGATTAGTTTTATAATCCGCATCGGCAGCATCCGCATATATAGTGGCTTCGTATTTTTTTCCTTTTTCTAAGAAATCAAAAGTAATAGTTGATGTTCTAGCATTGTATCCGTTTGAATTCCCAATAAACCAATTGCTAGAATTTTTATCTTTTCGAGCGATTGTAATGAAATAACCAGGTTCTGCTTCTAGATATTTTGAATTAGCCCATTCTACTGGAACATCTTTTATAAATTGGAACGCATCTAAGAAACGATTATAGTTTTCTGGTAAATCGGCAGCCATTTGAAGTGGTGAATACATTACCACATACAATCCTAATTGATTTGCTAATGTTGTATTGACGTGTGAATTGTTGTTTGGATTTAATTTTGCGATATCCATTTCGAAAACACCAGGAGTGTAATCCATTGGACCACCTAGCAAACGTGTGAAAGGCAACAAAGTAGTATGATTCGCTTTTGAACCACCAAACGCTTGAAACTCTGTTCCACGAGCCGATTCGTTTCCAATCATATTTGGATACGTTCTACAAATTCCTGTAGGACGAACGGCTTCATGCGCATTAATCATGATTTTATAATCCACTGCTTTTTCAATCACATATTGATAATGATTTAAAATCGATTGGCTGTAATGATGTTCGCCTAATGGTAAAATATTTCCAACATAACCCGTTTTCGCCGCCTCATAACCATTGTCATTCATGAATTGAAATGCTTTGTCTAAATGACGCTCATAATTTCGAGTAGAACCTGAAGTTTCGTGATGCATAATCATTTTTACACCTTTTGATTTCGCATATTCATGAATTCCTTTTACATCAAAATCAGGATAAGGTGTTACGAAATCAAACACATAATCTTTTTCGTGACCGAACCAGTCTTCCCAACCTTCGTTCCAACCTTCCACTAAAACTGCATCGAAACCATGTTTAGCGGCAAAATCGATATATTCTTTTACATGTTGCGTATTAGCTGCATGTTTACCGTTTGGTTTAGCTTTGGTGAAATCGGTAATTCCTAATTGAACAGATGGAATTTCATCGGTGTAAGCCCAAGAGCTTTTTCCGGTAATCATTTCCCACCAAACTCCAATATATTTTACGGGTTTAATCCAAGACGTATCTTCTATTTTACATGGTTCATTTAAGTTCAATGTCATTCGAGATGCTAAAATATCACGTGCATCAGAACTTGCAATTATAGTTCTCCAAGGCGAAACACATGGTGCTTGTAAATGTCCTTTATTTCCTTTAGCATCGGGTGTTAAATGTGATTGAAAAATCAAGTTTTTATCATCTAAATTCAAATGCATGCAGGAATAATTAATTAATGCGGCTTCGTGAATATTGATGTAAATTCCATCTGATGTTTTTAACATCAATGATGTTTGAACTCCCGTATCTGAAAATTGTTTTTGTGAAGCATTTTCAGAAACGGCACCTCGGAATAATTTTCTAATTTCGGTTAATTTACTTTCCGTAAAATCATATTCTTGCGTATCGTAGTCGCCCGGAATCCAGAATGCGGTGTGATCACCTGTCATAGCGAACTCCGTACGTTCTTCTTTTACTACAAAATAGGTTAGGTTTTTTTGTTCTGGAAATTCGTAACGGAAACCTAAACCATCGTTGAATAATCGAAAACGAATGACAACTTGTCTTTCGGTTTCATTTTGCTTCAGTGTTAGCGCTAATTCGTTGTAATGATTGCGAATTTCGGTTTCTTCTCCCCAAACGGTTTTCCAAGTTTCATCAAAGGTGTTTCGAACCTCATTAATCAATTTAAAGTCATTCAATAACGACTTTTTATCTTTTTGAAGTTCTAAACCTAACTTACTTTTTTTGATGATTTCTTTGTTTTTCATAAAAAGTTGATACGTTGGCGTACCATCTTTTTCTAAAACGAAAACCATTTTGAAATTTCCATTGGGTGATTTTAATTCTTGAGCATTCATCCCAAAAATTGAAAAAACCAGCACTAGTATTGAAACAAAATATTTATGCATGTCTTATTGTTTAATTAATTGCGATTCTCCGTTTACAAAAACTCCCACATCTGAATTTCCTTCGATAGAAACATTTGTGCCTTGTTGATTCACTTCCACTTTTACGATGGCATTTCTGAAATTCACTTTAAAAGAATAGCCGTTCCATTGAGTTGGAATTTTTGGTTCAAAATACAATTGATTATTTCTAACACGCATTCCACCAAAACCTTCAACAATGCTCATCCAAGTTCCAGCCATAGAAGTGATGTGTAACCCTTCTTCCACTTCTTTATTGTAATCGTCTAAGTCTAAACGTGAAGTTCTTAAATAAAACGTATATGCTTGTTCCATTCTGTCCAAAACAGCCGCTTGAATCGAATGTACACAAGGTGATAGTGAACTTTCATGCACTGTAAATGGTTCGTAAAAATCGAAATGTTTCTCTAATTGGTCTTTCGTGAAATGATCTTCGAAGAAATAGAATCCTTGTAAGGTATCGGCTTGTTTGATGTAAGGCGAACGTAAAATTCTGTCCCAAGACCATTTTTGATTAATTGGTCGTTGCGATTTATCTAAATTAGCTACCGTGATTAATTCTTTATCTAAGAAACCATCTTGTTGTAAATACACACCATGTTCTTCTGAATAAGGGAAATACATATTATCTGCGACTTTTTTCATTTCTGAAATTTCGGCTTGTGATAATTTCACTTTATTCATGATTCGCGTGTAATCCGATGCATATTCTACTTCTATTTTTTGAATTTGCTCTACTGTATAATCAATACACCATTTTGCAATGTAATTGGTGTAGAAGTTATTGTTTACGTTATTTTCGTACTCATTTGGACCCGTAACCCCTAATATCACATACTGATTTCTGTACGTTGAAAAGGTTGCTCTTTGATGCCAAAAACGAGCAATTCCAATTAAAACTTCTAAGCCTTTTTCTGGAATATAAGAATAATCACCTGTGAATCTATAGTAGTTATAAATAGCAAAGGCGATGGCACCGTTTCTGTGAATTTCCTCGAAAGTAATTTCCCACTCGTTGTGACATTCTTCTCCGTTCATAGTTACCATTGGATACAAAGCAGCTCCATTTTTGAAACCTAATTTTTCAGCATTTTCGATGGCTTTGTCCAATTGGTTGTATCTATATGCTAATAAATTTCGAGCAACTTGTTGGTCTTTTGTTGCCATATAAAATGGAATACAATAGGCTTCTGTGTCCCAATAAGTAGAACCTCCGTATTTTTCTCCAGTAAATCCTTTTGGACCTATGTTTAATCTTGAATCTTTTCCTAAATAAGTTTGATTCAATTGAAAAATATTGAAACGAATTCCTTGTTGTGCTTTTACATCGCCATCAATGGTAATATCGCTCATTTCCCAAATTTTTGCCCAAGCTTGTTTTTGGTTTTCGGTTAATTGTGAAACACCTATTTCCAATGCTTTAACGATGCTATTTTTGGCACCTATAATTGTGTTTTCATGATTCATAGAAACGGTGTAACCACCCATTTTTTGAATCGTAGTAGTTTTCCCTTTAGTAACGGCAACTTCATAAGAAAACTGAATTTTTTCCTTAGTTTCTTGAACGCTCACTGGCGCCACACTCAAATTTGAACCTTCTAACAAAATACTATTTTGCATAAAAGTGGTTGCTGTGAAATGCGTTTTGAATGTTCTTGCAGTTACAAAAGCTTCATTACCTGAATGCTTTACGCTAATTGGTTCCCAAAATTTTTCTTCCCAATTGGCATCTTCGTTATGAACTCCTGCATCAACATAAGGTTTGAAAACAATTTTTGCGTCTGAATTTAAAGTCGTGATTTCGTAATTGATAACCCCTACTTCGTCCAATTCTAGCGATAAGAAACGCTGTACTTTTACAGCGATTTCTGTTCCGTTTGCTAAAGTTGCATTGAAAGAACGGTAATAAATTCCTTCTTTCATATTCAACTCACGACGAAAATTAGAAACCGATTGACATTTAGCTAAATCTAAATTTTCGCCATTGATTTCAATATCAATTCCAATCCAGTTGGGTGCGTTTAATACTTTTGCGAAATATTCGGGATAACCGTTTTTCCACCAGCCTACTTTTGTTTTATCGGGATAGTAAATTCCAGCAATGTAGCTTCCTTGAAACGTTTTACCAGAATAGTATTCTTCAAAATTAGCGCGTTGCCCCATAGCACCGTTTCCGATACTAAATAAACTCTCAGAAGATTTAACTCGCTCTGCATCAAATCCTTCTTCAATAATCGACCAATTGTCGGGTTGTATATAATCTTGATTCATTTTTGTAATATGTCAATTAGTTAATGTGTCAATTAGTCAATTTTTCAACTAATTAATTGAGATAAAAAGGCTTCATCTATAAAGGTGAAATCTATAAAATTGTACTTTGCTTCATGTAAAACGGATGCATCTCCGATTCCTACACTTATCATGTTAGCAATATTAGCTGCCTGAATTCCGGCTACCGAATCTTCAAAAACGATAGCATTTTCATTAGTTACACCTACCAATTGCGCTGCTCTTAAAAACACTTCTGGGTCTGGTTTTGCGTTTGAAACGTCATTTCCGTCCACAATAGCATCAAAAAAGTGCATGATATTGGTTTTTTCTAAAATGGGACGCGCATTTTTACTTGCTGAACCCAAAGCAATGTATTGGTTTTTACTTTTCAGATATTCCAATACTTTTAGTACACCTGGAAGAATTTCACTTTCGTCCATGTCTACTAAATAGGAAAGGTATTCTTCATTTTTTTGAACCAACCATTGGTTTTTGTCCTCTTGAGTAGCTTGGATGTTTCCCAATTCTAAAATAATGTCTAGAGAACGAACACGGCTTACGCCTTTTAATCCTTCGTTGTGTTCGTGCGTAAATTCGATTCCTAATTGATTGGCCAATTTTTGCCACGCTAAAAAATGATATTTAGCAGTGTCAACGATTACACCATCTAGGTCGAATATGAATGCTTTTTTTGCCATATCTATTTTATTATCCAGAAATTGCTTTTTTATCGGTTATCAAGAAGTTGCAAAGTCCTGCAATTATCAAAGAAATTCCAGCTAATATCATAGCATTTATATGTGCTTCTCCGATTAATTTGTATAAAAAGTTAATTCCGCCAAGTGCTGCAATAATTTGAGGTATAACAATAAACATGTTAAATAATCCCATCATCATTCCCATTTTATCTGGATTAACAGAACTTGATAACATGGCATAAGGCATTGATAAGATACTTCCCCATGAAAAACCAATCAGAATGAAAGAATACATCAAGGTTGATGGCGTAGCAAAAAACATGTAAATAAATCCTAATCCGCCTAAAATTAAAGAAGCCATGTGTATGTACTTTCTATTTATTTTTCTTTTTAAGGTGTAAAATGTTAATAACAATGCAAATGCCATAGATGATAAACCATATACTCCAGTTGCCGAACCTACTAAATCAGCGGCATCATTATAGACTTTATCTTTAGCCTTGTAATCACTTTCGGCAATTTGATTTAAAAAAACAGTTTCCGCTTTATAATTTTTCAAAGCTTCACCCTCTTTATCAAGTTTTGCAAATTCTTTTACATCTGGTTTTGCCGAGTGGTAAACATGTTCTGTTAAAGCTGGTGTTGATAAACTCCACATCGTAAAAAAGGCAAACCAACTAAAAAATTGAATGAGACCTAGTTTTTTCATTGTGGAAGGCATTTCCTTAAAGCTCAAAATTAAATCAGGAATAAATCTTGATTCTTTTTTTTCGGATAGAAATTTTTCTAAATCTTGTGGTGGATCTTCTTTTGTGGTAAAAATGGTGAATAAAATGCTTGCAAAAAACACAAAGGCTCCAATAGAAAAAGCAACTACAACAGATTGTGGAATTACACCCGCAGCAGCTTCATTTGAAACGCCTAGTTTGTTAACTAACCAAGGTAAGTTACTTGCTATCCATGTTCCAATACCAATAATTAAAGTTTGAATGACGAATCCATTTGAGCGTTGCGATTCTGGAAGTTTATCTGCTACCAGTGCACGAAAAGGTTCCATACTAATATTGATTGACGAATCCAATACCCATAATAATCCTGCAGCTATCCATAACGCTGGAGAATGAGGCATGAAAAACAATGTAACTGAAGCTAAAATTGCACCAATTAGAAAAAATGGTTTTCTTCTACCATATCTTGGGCTCCAAGTGTTATCAGATAAGTACCCAATTATAGGTTGGACTAAAAGCCCTGTTAAGGGTGCAGCAATCCATAATCCAGGAATATCATCAACATTAGCGCCAAGAGTTTGAAAAATTCTGGACATAAATCCGCCTTGTAAGGCAAAACCCATCTGTATCCCTAAGAAACCGAAACTCATGTTCCAAATTTCCCAGAAACCTAATTTACGCTTTTCCATTATCGTAATTTAAATTAAAATACGATAAGCACTATGCTTATCAAAACTTATGTTTTTAGAAGTGAAATTATAAGCTTTGATATCACAAATATAAAAGTAAATTTTGAATAAATAATCCTATTTATTTAAAATAAAATTATCAAAAGTTTGAAAAATAAATATATAAATTATTGATTTACATACATTTAAACACAACTATTACGATTTCGTAGATTCTCTAATAATCAAATTAGTTTCAATAATTTCGGTTTTGTATTGTTCGTCTTCTTCATCTTCTAATTCCAAACGATCAATTAGCATTTGTGCTGCTTTTCTTCCCATTTTTATACCATTTTGACTCACGGTTGATATACTAGGTGTGGAAAATTGAGAAATAATTCCGTCTGTAAAACCAATTATTGAAATATCATCAGGTACTTTTAAATTGTTTTTTGCTGCAATTTTAATTGCTGTAACTGCAAATAATTCGTTCACTGCAAAAATAGCATCACATTTTATATTTTTTATAAGGTTTTCTATTTTGACAGAACAATTATCAATATCCTCAATTTTAACAATTAAATCTTCGTTTATTTGAATGTTATTTGCAAGTAATGCCTTTTTGTATCCGTCAGTTCTTAATTTTCCTACACTAACATAATCTACTGTTGTAATTAATCCGATTTTATTAAAACCACTATTAATTAAAAACTGTACAGCATTAGAAGCGGCTTCTTGATCATCAATAATAACTTTATCACAAAAAACATCATTGGTAATTCTATCAAACATAACCACAGGCATCCCTTGGCTAATTATTTCTTGTATATGATGAAAATCCTTTTTTTGTTGGGTTTCCTTAGACAATGACATGATGAATCCATCAGTACTTCCATTAGCTAACAACTCCATATTTATCACCTCTTTATCAAAAGACTCGTCAGATAAACAAACAATAACATTATAGCCATTTTCATTAGCTACCTGCTCTATTCCACTAATTACAGTTGCAAAAAAATGATGGACAATTTCGGGAATAATAATTCCAATTGTTTTCGTTTTCTTATTTTTTAAACTTAATGCAATGTTATTTGGTTTGTAATTATAAAGCTTTGCAAATGCTTGAACTTTTAATCGCGTGTCTTCACTTATTTCATGACTATCTCTTAAGGACTTAGAAACTGTTGAAATTGAAACATCTAATTCTTTTGCGATTTGCTTTAGGGTAACTTTTTTTCTCATTTTGAAAAATACAAAATATTAATATGTTTTAAAAGTAGGTATTTTTTTTTTAGTATCGTAATTTTTAGATGAAATCGCTAGTAAAACAATAAAGTTTTCAACACGAAAACGTTTTCGAAAGGTTTTTCGTAATGTTAAGTTTTTTTATATGCAATTTTTACATAAATTTAACATTAGAAGTGAATTTATAAGCTATTAAAAACAATCTAATCTAAACAATTTGTATGAAAACACTGCAAAAAAAGCTGTTATTTTTCTTATTAATGTTGCCATTTGGAATTCTAGCACAAAGTACGTTAAAAGGTACTATACTAGATGGGACTAATTCAAGTCCGTTACCAGGAGCAAATGTTATTGTAGAAGGAACAAGCAATGGTACTACCACTGATTTTGATGGGAAATTCACAATTTCAAACATCAAAACAGGTGATGTAATCACAATCTCTTACATTGGTTATAAAGACCAAAAAATTACTTTTAACAACCAAAACGACATTACTATTACTTTACAAGAAGATTCTAAAGAATTAAAAGATGTTGTAGTTATTGGTTATGGAACGGTTAAAAAGAAAGATGCTACTGGTTCAGTAAGCACAATAAGTTCAAAAGACTTTAATAAAGGTGCAAATGTTACAGTTGATAATTTATTAACTGGTAAAGTAGCTGGAGTAACTATTAATACTAATGGAGGTTCTCCAGGTTCAGTTCCAACAATAAGAATTAGAGGTGGATCTTCATTGTTAGCAAACAATGACCCACTTGTTGTTTTAGACGGTCTACCAATGGACTCAAGAGTATTGGCAACACTTAATCCTAGTGATGTTGAGAGTTTTACAATTTTAAAAGATGCATCAGCAACAGCTATATATGGAACTAGAGCTTCTAATGGTGTTATTATCATAACAACTAAAAAAGGTTCTAAAGAACTTCAAATTGATTACAATATTCAATATGGTTCTGGTAAAAAAGTTAACAAAATTGATGTGCTTTCTGCTGATCAATTCAGACAAGTAGTTAACAATCTTTACCCTGTTGGACCTGGAATACCTGATTCTGCTTTTAATCAAGGAATTAGAAATAAAATGGGGGATGCTAATACAGATTGGCAAGAAGAAATATACAGAAGAACGGATTATATAGATAATAATCTAAGTGTTCGAGGGAATTTATTAGGATTTTTACCAACTAGATTAACGATTGGAAATACTTTCCAAGAAGGACTACGTTTAACTGATTATATGAATAGAAATAATATATCATTGAATTTAAATCCAAGTTTCTTTAATAATCATTTAAAAACTAAATTATCTGTTAACTACACAAACACTCAAAGAAGAAATGCTCCAGGTGTTGAAGGTGGTGCTATTGCAATGGATCCTACACAACCTGTTTACGATCCAACATCTCCATTTGATGGTTTCTTTGAATTCAGAGATGGCCCAACAGTTAATGATTTTGCAACTATTGCAACTGCAAACCCAGTAGCTCAATTGTTACAAACTAACAATAGAAGTGTTAATAGAAAACTATTTGGAAATTTTGAAGTTGATTATAAATTTCATTTTTTACCTGAACTTAGATTAGTTACAAATTTTGGTTATGACAGAGATGAAGGTTATAGTAAAAATTTCACACCGGCAACTGCAAGGACCTCTCCAGTGAGACAAAATGTTTTAATTGGTAATAACAGTTATTCTGATGGAGAAAGTACTAATAAATTATTAGACTCTTATTTAGTTTACAACAAAACCATTGATGATATAACTTTTGATATAACTGGAGGATACTCTTATCAAATATTTGAAGGAAATGGATTTACAACAAGAAACCAAAACAATGCGGATGATGTTTCTCAATATTTTGTAAGTGATGATATCGTTTATGTTGGTTTCTTTGGTAGAACTAATTTCTCTTATAAAAATAAATATTTACTTACTGTTAGCTATAGAAGAGATGGAACTTCTAGATTTTCTGACACAAACAGATGGGGAAATTTCCCAGCAGCATCTGTAGCATGGAAAGTAAACGAAGATTTCCTTAAAAACAATAAAACCATAAGCGAACTTAAACTAAGAGCTGGATGGGGTATTACGGGTCAACAAGATATTGGAGCTGGTTTATTCTATTTACCTCAATATTTCTTAGGAGACCAAAATTCACAATATGCTTTTGGAAACAACTACTTCAATGTAGCACAACCAGGAGGATTTAATCCAAATCTTAAATGGGAAGAAACAACTACATATAATGCAGGTATTGATTTTGGTATAAAAGAAAATAGATTGAATGGTAGTTTAGATTTCTTTTACAAAATTTCAGATGATTTATTCCAAGTTGCTCCTTTTGCTGACGGTAGTAACTTTACAAACGAAGGTGCTCAAAATATTGGCAGCATGAGTGTTAAAGGTTTTGAATTAAACATTAATTATGATGTTATTAAACAAGAAAACCTTAATTGGAATGTAAATTTCAATGCGTCAAAATTTGAAAGAAGAATTGATGAAATTGCTGGCGGGGTGCCAATTTTCGTTGGAAACATAGGTGTAGGTACTGAATCACAAATAATGCAAGAAGGATTTACACCAAATTCGTTCTATGTATATAAGCAATTATATAATTCAAATGGAATGCCAATTGAAGGAGCTTTTGCTGACTTAAATGGCGATGGAATTGTAAACAACAGTGACCGATACATTTATAAAAATATTGATCCAGATTTAGTTTTAGGTTTCTCAACTAGTTTTAACTACAAAAATTTTGACTTAGGATTTAACTTAAGAGCAAGTTTTGGAAACAGAATATTAAATGTTGTAAAATCACGTTCTTCTTATTACAACCAAATTTTAAATGGAGAATTACAAAATCTTCCTTCATCTGTACTTGATTACAATTTCCAAACTCCAGGTATAGGTCAAGTTTTATCAGATTTATATGTAGAAAATGGATCTTTCTTACGAATGGATTATGCTACACTTGGTTATACATTTCCTAAATGGTTAGAAGGAAAAGCTTCTTTAAGATTATTTACTGGAGTACAAAACCCATTTATTATTACTAAATATTCTGGATTAGACCCTGAATTTACAGGGGGTAATGATCAAACTATTTATCCTAGACAAAGACAAATATTATTTGGAGCTAACGTCAAATTTTAAAAAATTGTGAATATGAAAAAAATAAGTCAAATCTTAACTCTTTTATTCATTTCGTTGAGTTTTAACTCATGTACGAGTGATTTAGAAGTGGAACCAAACGATCCTCTTAGATTAGATGAGGAAACGTTTTATTCTGAACCCGGAGCGTATACCAATGCGATAGCAGGTATTTATGGAAATCTTTCTCTTACAAGTACTAATGGAGCTTTTTCTTCAAACTTAGGAGGTATTGATGCAGGATTTAGTCAATATGGTCGAGTAGTTTGGTATTTAAATAACCTAACTACAGATGAAGCTATTTGGTCTTACGAAGGCGGAAATGATATTGGTGTTCGTGAATTACAAAGAAATATTTGGGATGCATCAAATCCGTTTTTCAGAGGAATGTTTAGTCGTGCTATGCTCCAAGTAGCATTATCTAATGAATTTTTAAGACAATCAACCCCTGATAAATTAAATTCAAGAGGAATTAGCGCTACAGAACAAACAGAAATTGCATTTTACCGACAAGAAGCAAGAGCTCTTCGTGCACTAGCTTACTATCATTTAATGGATTTCTTCGGTAAAGCAGCATTTAACACGGAAAATGACGCAATTGGTGTTGCAGGTCCAGAATACAATAGAGCACAACTGTTCGGATTTATTGAAAGTGAATTATTAGAAATTTTACCAACTTTAAAATCCCCTAGAACAAACGAGTATGGCCGTTTAGATCAAGGTTTTGCTAGAATGCTATTAGCAAAAATTTATTTGAATGCTGAAGTATATATCGGAACTGCCAAATACAATGAATGTGCAACACAATGTACAGAATTAATAAATTCAGGATATACTTTAAATCCAAATTATAAAAACAATTTTACAGCAGATAATAACATTTCACCTGAATTAATCTTTGCAATTCAATCAGATGGCGTTAGAACTCAAAACTATGGTCCTACTACGGTAATGATAAATGGTCAAGTAGGCTCCCTAGAACAAAACGGAAGTGATATGGGTATTCAAGGCTGGGGTGGAGCATTAAGATTAAGAAAACAATTTGTTGAAAAATTTAATGGTTCTGAATTTAATTCAGATCAAAGAAAGAATATAATCTCTGGCTCAAGAAATATTGAAATTACAAATGTAACAGATCGAGATCAAGGATATATTCTTTTCAAATATTCTAACAAAACTTCAACTGGAATTGCTGGTTCAAATTCAACTTTTGCTGATACAGACTTCCCTTTGTTTAGATTTGCTGATGTATATTTAATGTATGCAGAATGCGCTGTAAGAGGAGCATCAACAGCGACTTTGTCTCAAGCAACAACCTATGTAAATTTATTACGAGAAAGAGCTAACAATGGATCATCTTCTGCAAATATTTCACAATCTAACTTAACTTTAGACTTTATATTAGATGAAAGATCTAGAGAATTACATTGGGAAGGACACAGAAGACAAGATTTAATTAGATTTAACAAATTTACAGGAGGAAGTTATAACTGGGCATGGAAAGGAAACGGAGTAAATGGTATTGCTTTACCACAACACATGAAACTATTCCCTCTACATCCAGCTACTTTAGCATCAAATCCTAATTTAACACAAAACACTGGATACTAATAAAATTTAAAATTATGAAAAATACATTTAGAAGCTTTTTAGCAATATCAACTTTATCATTTGCTTTTATTTCATGTGAAGATGAGCAAGAATTAATGTTTTTAACTCCAGAAGGATCTTTTGAGATTCTTACGCCAACATCAGGAGATGAAGTAACTTTAAATGCGACAACTCCTTTAAACCCTGGACTAACAATGTCTTGGGAAGATGCTAATTATGGCTCAACTCCAACTGAGATTACTTATGAAGTTGAAATCGACAAAACAGGTGACGAATTTGACAATCCACTAGTACTTACTAGTACTACTAATACTTATATAACAATTACATCCGACGTATTAAATAGTGCTGTTTTTAGTGTTGGTTTAGCTCCATTCTCTCAAGGTTCAATCGACATCAGAGTTAAATCTTCAGTTGGAGCTCAAAGTAGTGAGGTTCAATATTCAAACGTAATTAATTATTTAGTAACTCCATATTCTACGGAATTACCTAAACTTGCTGTTCCTGGAAATCACCAAGGTTGGAACCCTCCAACAGCACCAAGAATTGCTTCTTCTGCATTTGGAGAAACTGATTACGAAGGTTATGTATGGTTAGATGGTGGTTTCAAATTTGTTGCACCAGATGCAAGTGGAAATTTCAATTGGGGTAATACTGACTATGGTGATGATGGATCGTTTTCTGGTGTATTAGTTGCAACAGGAGAGACTGACTGTACTGCATCAGCAGGATATTACAGACTTAAAGCTGACCCAACAACTGGAACTTGGTCTGCTGCTCCAGTAAGTTGGGGAATCATTGGAGCTGCTACACCAACTGGATGGGGTTCTGATACTGATTTAATATACAACCCAACTACTAAAAAATTAGAAATTGCAAGTATCGCTTTAGTACCTGGAGCATTCAAATTCAGAGGAAACAATGCTTGGAGCAATGGATTTGATTTAGGAACAGTAAATGCAGATGGCTACTTGATAGATGGTGGCGATTTAACTTTTTCTGGAGCAGCTGGAAATTACAAAGTAATATTAGACCTTTCTAATCCAAGAAGATATACTTACGAGTTAATTGCTCTTTAAAATAAATTAAATTATTGAAAAGGCTGTCCTAATTGACAGCCTTTTTTTTAAAAATAACAAGCTATGAAAAACCAAATTTTAGTCCTATTAACACTATTCACTGGATTATTTATAAATGCACAAGTTACCATTACACCAAGTAGTTTTAATGTAACTGACCAAATAACAATAACAATTTCAACAGCTCCGCAATCATGTAATCAAATGGGTGCTACTCCAGCTAAAGTATATATGCATGCAGGAATTGGAAACGACACAAATGCTTTTGGTTTCTCTGTAATAGGAAACTGGGGACAAGACGACTCTATCGGATTAATGACCAATAATGGTAATGGTACTTGGAGTATAACTCTAACACCAAGTACATATTTTGGTTTAAATGGAACTCAACAAGCGAATGCCACTAAATTAGGTATGGTTTTCAGAAATGCTAACGGAAGTCAAACTTTAAAACTACCTCCATCATGTATGGATTTTATCTTCAATGTAGGTACTTTTCAAGTTAACTTAACGGCACCTGCAAACAATAGCAGCACTATAATTAATTCTGGAGAAAACCTAAATATTACTGCAACAAACACTGGCGGAAATGCAAATTATAATTTAAAAGCTAATGGAACTAGTATTAATACAAGTTCAACATCTAATTATGCTTTTAATCACACAAATATTACATCAAATACTAGTTACGAATTAGAGGTTACTATTGGTGCTTCAACAATAACCAGAAGATTTTCGGTAATTGTAAATCCAGGGAGTACAACTCAAGCAATACCAAGCGGTTTAGTAAATGGAATTAATTACAACATAACTGACAATACTAAAGCAACACTTGTTCTAGAAGCTCCTGGAAAAGATTTTGTTTATGTAGCCGGTAGCTTTAACAACTATACCCCTGACACCACTTTCGCAATGAAGAAAGATCCAAGTTCTAGTAAATTTTGGTTAGAACTTACCGGATTAACTCCTGGGGCAAACAACACTTATCAATATTGGGTAGTTGATCAAACTCCTATTGCTAACTCACCTTCGTTAGTAAAAGCTGCCGATCCTTGCTCTACAATGATTTTGTCTCCTTATGACGACCAATGGATTCCTAATACTACATTTCCTAGTTTGCCTACATATCCTGCAGGACAAGAACGCGAAGTAACTTGGTTTAAAACAGGAACTACACCATACAATTGGCAAGTAACCAATTTTGCAAAACCAAACAAAGATAAATTGGTCGTTTATGAATTATTAATTCGTGACTTTGATGCTAATAGAAACTATCAAGATGTAATTAATAGAATTCAATATTTTAAAGATTTAGGAATAAACGCCATTCAATTAATGCCTATAATGGAATTTGAAGGAAATGAAAGTTGGGGATACAATACCGCTTTTCATATGGCTTTAGATAAGTTTTATGGAACACCAGAAAAGTTAAAAGAATTAGTCGATTTATGTCACCAAAATGGCATTGCAGTAATACTTGACATTGCCTTTAATCATGCTTTCGGAAGAAATCCAATGATTAGAATGTGGATGAATGATCCAGATGGTGATGGTTGGGGTGGTCCTGCAAGTGACAATCCTTATTTTAATACAACAGCAAGACATAGTTATAGCGTGGGTGACGATTTTAACCACTCCTCTACTTTAACCAAAAATTATGTAAAGCAAACCGTAAAACACTGGATTGAAGAATACAAAATAGATGGTTTTAGATGGGATTTAACAAAAGGGTTTACACAAAACTGTAGTGGTGGAGACGATGCGTGTACGAATGCTTATCAGCAAGACCGTGTAGATGTGTTAAAAGAATACGCCGATTATTGTTGGTCATTAGATAATAACCATTATGTGATTTTTGAACATTTAGGAACAGATGGAGAAGAACAACAATGGGCTAACTATAGATTTGGTGAAGGTAAGGGAATTATGATGTGGGGAGAAATGCATACTCAATACAAAGAACTAGCAATGGGTTATGCAACACAAAACATTTCTAGAATGTCACACACAAGTCGTGGTTTTACAGGAAAAAGACTTATTGGTTACCCAGAAAGTCATGATAAAGATAGAATGATGTATGAAGCTATAACCTATGGAAATGGTGGTGGAGCTTTTCCTGTTAATGGAAATTTAACCAACGCATTAAATAGAATGGGGGCAATTGGCGCAACAAGTATTTTAGTGCCGGGTCCAAAAATGATATGGCACTTTGGAGAACTTGGTAACAATCAATCTATCTACACTTGTGCAAATGGAACTGTTAATGATGAAGGTACATTTTATCCTGGCGATTGTAAGCTTGACACAAAAGAACAAGTCCAATGGACAGGAAATTGGTTGGCTGACGCAAGAAGAACTTCAATTTTAAGGGATTGGTCTAAACTTATTAAACTCAAAACATCGGAACCTGTTTTCATGGGTGATCATGCAATTAGTCCAGATGTAAATAACGTGAAACAACGTATTTATATTTATGACAATACAATTGCAACAACGCAATTAAGAAATGTGGTGGTATTAGCAAACTTTTCGGTGGCAAACTTAACTATCAATCCAAGTTTCCCAACAGATGTTTATACTTACCCTATGACATGGTATGATTTGATGGATAATAATGCTCCTGTTGTTATTAATAATCCAACAGATGTTATAAGTGTTAATTCTGGAAGATTTAGAGTTTTTGGGAACAAGCCAGCGACTTTATCAACGGATGATTTTGAAACAATTCAAAATAACATTACTATTTATCCTAACCCTACCAAAAATAATTTCGCTTTAACGCAAAATGCTTCTAAAGTAGAAATTTATAACATCGCAGGACAATTAGTAAAAACATTTAACAATGTAATTTCAAATCAACAATTAGATAGTACAAACCTAGAAAAAGGGCTCTATTTAATCAAGATAACAGATACAAATGGTATAAGCCAAACAAAAAAAATGTTAAAAGAGTAAATTTACAGTTAGTTAAAAGAAAAAGCTACTTGAATATCAAGTGGCTTTTTTAATGAAATCATGCCCTACTCCGCAAGGTATCCCGACTTTGAGCTAAAATATAAATAAACCATTTAAAGTTTATGTTGATTTTACAGTGGTCACGAGCAAGATGCTTGAGATAGTGAAAAAATCAAGCTGTAGCAGAGAATTTTAAAAAATTTTAACCCATGAGTTGTCCTAAAAAAGGTTGACTCGTTAATAATTTAAATATAGTTAAATCGTAACAGAATTAATTCTGTTACGATTTATTTTTTTCCATTGTTTTAATGTATTG
>Ga0255098_1000070_pt1 | contig 35016 bp, 38 predicted proteins | sample Colum_Atlam_RepC_2_FD_188440 | JGI IMG/M metagenome (GOLD analysis project Ga0255098, IMG submission 188440) | Freshwater microbial communities from Columbia River, Oregon, United States - Colum_Atlam_RepC_8d | ecosystem: Environmental > Aquatic > Freshwater > River | place: USA: Oregon... | reverse complement strand
GTTCTAACTTTTTGTTAGCAATTTAGTAAAATTGGAATTTAGAATTTAATAATTGGAATTTTTTACTTTTATAAACAACAAATAAAAAACATACAAAATGGCAAATATTACTGCTGCAGACGTAAATAAATTAAGAACTATCACTGGTGCTGGAATGATGGATTGTAAAAAAGCATTAGTGGAAGCAGAAGGAGATTTCGATTTAGCTATCGAAAACTTAAGAAAAAAAGGTCAAAAAGTAGCTGCTAACCGTTCAGATAGAGAATCTACTGAAGGTGCTGCTATTGCTGTTATCAACGCTGACAAAACTGCTGGTGTAGCTATCACTTTAAACTGTGAAACTGACTTCGTAGGTAAAAACGAATCTTTCGTTAAATTAGCTACTGACTTAGCTAACCAAGCATTAAACTTCGCTACTAAAGAAGAATTATTAGCTTCTGATTTTGGTGGAATTACTGTTGCTGAAAAATTAATTGAGCAAACAGGAGTTATTGGAGAAAAAATTGAAGTAGGTTCTTTCGAAAGATTAGAAGGTGCTTTTGTTGGATCTTACATTCACGCTGGTAAAATTGCTACTTTAGTAGCATTATCTGCAAATGTTGAAGGAGCTGACGAAGCTGCTAAAAACGTTGCAATGCAAGCTGCTGCAATGAACCCAATTGCTTTAAACGAAGTTGGTGTTGATGCTGCAATCATTGAAAAAGAAATCGAAATTGCTAAAGAACAATTAAGAGCTGAAGGTAAACCAGAAGCAATGTTAGACAACATTTCTAAAGGAAAAATCCAACGTTTCTACAAAGACAACACTTTAGTAAACCAAGATTATATCAAAGATGGTTCTATGAGTGTTGCTGCTTACATTAAATCTGTAGAGGCTAACTTAACTGTTTCTGGATTCAAAAGAGTTGCTTTAGGTTAATCTACCTAATTCAAATACATATAAAAACTTCAATCTTCGGGTTGAAGTTTTTTTATGACATAATTCAGCTATTTTTGATAAAAATATTGCAATGTTTCACAGAAAAAAAGACATAATATACGTTGTATTAGCGGGGATTTTTATCACCAATGCTTTAGTTGCAGAATTAATTGGCGGAAAATTAATTCATGTGGGTGATACCGTCATGAGTTTAGGCATTTTACCTTGGCCTATAGTTTTTATTACCACCGATTTAATCAACGAATATTTTGGCGAAAAAGGCGTAAAAAAACTCTCTTTTATTACGGCAGGCTTAATTGCTTACACCTTTTTTTTGTTGTTAATTGGACTCAATATTCCCGCAGTAAAAGGTGATGGATTAATTTCTGACGAACAATTTAATGCAGTCTTTGGTCAGAGTATGTGGATTATTGCGGGAAGCATCACCGCATTTTTAGTTTCCCAATTAATTGATGTTACCATTTTTCATTTTGTAAAAAACCGAACGGGCAAAAAAATGATTTGGTTGAGAAGTACGGGTTCTACAGTGATTTCTCAATTATTTGACAGTTTTATTGTGTTAGGAATTGCCTTTTGGTTACCTGGTAAAATAAATGGAGAAACGTTTGTAGCCTCAGCCTTTACAGGATATTTTGTAAAATTAATAATTGCTATTGGATTGACTCCTTTGATTTATTTAGGTCATTATTTAATTGATAACTATTTAGGAACTGAAAAAAATGGAAACTAAACTAAGATGCGCTTGGTGCGAAAAAGATGATTTATACCGCAATTACCATGATAGCGAATGGGGAAAACCGGTTTATGATGATGAAACTATTTTCGAATTTTTAATTTTAGAAACCTTTCAGGCGGGATTGAGTTGGTATACTGTTTTGGCAAAAAGAGAAAATTTCAGAAAAGCATTTGATAATTTCGACTTGATAAAAATCGCTAATTATTCAGAAGAAAAAATGGCAGAATTAGCTGAAGATGCTGGAATTATCAGAAACAAGCTAAAAATCAAAGCAACGGTAACTAATGCGCAAGCTTATATAAAAGTGCAGGAAGAATTTGGCAGTTTTTCCAAATACATTTGGGGATTTGTAGAAGGCAAACCCATCGATAACCAACCCCAAACATTAAAAGATGTTCCTGCAACTACACCTATTTCAGATGCCTTGGGCAAAGATTTAAAAAAACGCGGATTCAAATTTGTAGGCTCAACCGTTATGTATGCTCATATGCAAGCTACTGGAATGGTAAATGACCACATATTAGAATGTCACACAAGAAAATAAGAAAATGAGCAACGACCCACTTCACGGAAAACCTTTAAAGGAAATTGTAGAACAATTAGTAAATTTCTACAGCTTTGACACCTTAGCCGAATTAATCAACATCAATTGTTTTAAAGAAAATCCATCTGTAAATTCTAGTTTAAAATTCTTAAGAAAAACAGATTGGGCAAGAAAAAAAGTAGAAGAATTGTATGTGAGAACTCTGCCTAAACTTTAAGATTTCAACACCATCAAAAAATCTTCTCTTTCAATTTCTACGCAACCTAAACTTGCTAAATGATCATTGTAAACTTGACAATCTAACAAACGATAATTAGCCAATTCTAATTGTTTTGCTAAGGCGATAAAAGCTAATTTACTTGTATTTGGAACTTTCGAAAACATGCTTTCGCCACAAAAGATGTGACCCAAATCTACACCATACAAACCACCAACTAATTCCTCATCTTGCCAAACCTCGACACTTTTTGCAATCCCTAATTCGTGTAATTTGCAATACGCTTCAACCATATCATCAGTTATCCAAGTACCCGGTTGATCTTTTCGGGAAATCTTTTTACAGTTGAGTATTACTTCTCTAAAAGCAGTATTGAAAGTAACTTTGAATTTTCTTTGATTGATGATGTTGCGCATGCTTTTCGAAATTTTTAAATCTTCAAAAAACAACACCATGCGCTCAGGCGGACTCCACCACAAAATAGGCTCGTCGTCATCAAACCATGGAAATATACCCGAATTATAAGCCAATAAGAGTCGTTCTGGAGACAAATCGCCACCTACTGCCACAATTCCATCAAAGGAAGCAGTTTCAGCTGGAGGAAAATATAATTCTTTGGTTAAAAAATACATCTTTTAAGAAAATAGAGGAAAGAAAAAAAGAGATTAGATTAATGGCTAAGAAATTAAAAAGCCATCCAAAACGTTACTTTTGAATGACTCTTTTTTCTATATTCTATTCTCTTTACTCTTAATTAAAAAGGTAAATCGTCGTGTTCTTCTTCTTTGAAATTAGTTGCTGGTTCAAAAGCTTCAGAAGCTGGCATTGGCGGCATTTGAGGTGCGCTTGGTGCTTCTGCTTGTACTTTTTCAATTCTCCAACCTTGGATAGAGTTAAAAAATTTAGTTTCTCCTTGTGGATTAACCCATTCTCTTCCTCTTAAATTGATAGACACTTTTACTTGCTCTCCAACATTATAATTGTTTAACAAATCGGTTTTGTCTTGTGCAAACTCAATCAAAATATGTTGAGGATATTGCTCTTCTGTAGTTACTACAAGCTCTCTTTTTTTGAAAGAAACACTAACTTGTTGTACAGGATTAATTAATCTTACTCTTCCTAAAACTTCCATAATACTTAAATTTATTTTTTTGCTAATAACAATTTCCAAGCGTCGATAGCTCTTCCATTATCTACATATTCTTTTGCTTTTTGAAATTTTGTATCCATATCATCGGAACTTAAAACCGCTTTTACTTCAAAATTTTCTTTTACAAATATAGCAATTTCTTCTTCAGTTGGAATATTTTCTATGTTCCCTAATTTCCCTAAATCATTTCCATTAAAATAAGAACTTTCTTTAATAAAATCTGGAATCATATCCACTCCAACACCTAAAGTTGTCAATGGCTTTTCTACTTCAAACATACCTACATTTGAACGACTGTACCAATTTCCTCCCATTCGGGCAACCAAATCAATCTTATGTTGGTCAATCATTCCTGTCGCATCTAAAACAGCTTCATTAATGTGAATTTTTACCACTTCACAAATCACTAAATTTCCAGCACCACCTTGGTCACCTAAAGCAATCACATCGTTAATTTTACATTCAAATTGCACTGGACTTTCAGCCACACGAAACGGTTTTACTTTGTCTGATTTTAACATCGTAAAACCAGCTTTTTCAAACTCATTTACACCATCAGGATATTCGGTACTTGATAATGACATTTGTTGTACAATATCATAATTCACTACATTAATAACTACTTCTTTGGTGTTTTGTGCATTAATTAAAGTGTGTTTTGTAGTGTTATCGCGCACACGCCTTGCAGGTGAGAAAATTAATATTGGAGGATTTGAACTAAACACATTAAAAAAACTAAATGGCGATAAATTCGGATTTCCATTACTATCCATGGTACTAGCAAAGGCAATTGGTCTTGGTGCAACTGCACTTTGTAAATATCCTTGTAATTTTGCTGGTGCTATTTCTTTTGGATCGATGCTTAACATACTAAATTTTTTTTTACAAAGATAACAAACAATTACAATGTCAACTTCAAAAATCAACTTCAAAAATCAATTTCAAGTTCAACTTCAAAATAATTTTAACCTTTTCGAAATCAAAAATCATTAATCATCAATCTAAAATCAAACAATTAAATGTTTTTAGTATTTTTACATCAAATCTAGTTACATGCAGTTTTCAGAAAAACGAAATCTTACGCGATGGTTTATCATACTTGCTTCCTTTTTCATCGTAATCTTAATACTTTGGAATACCTATAATTTTTTCCAGATTTTCAAAAATGAAGAGCGTGCAAAAATGGAATTTTGGGCTAGTGCCTTAACTACAGTAGCAAATGCTAATGAAAATTCAGATTTAGATTTACCTTTTGAAATCATTAGTAAAAACACTACAATTCCTATTTTTATTACCGATAACAAAGAAAGAATAATTGATCATAATAATATTGACGAAGAAATAACGAAAGACAGTATTGCGTTAAAAAAATATTTTAATTCAATAAAAAATGACAATCAGCCCATTAAAATGGAGCGTTCTAAAAATAAATATCAATTAGTTTATTATGGAGATTCGCCTTTATTAAATAAATTGAAATATTACCCAGTTGCTTTATTACTTATTATTATTTTATTTGGTGCCGTTGTTTATAATTTTTATCGTGCTACTAAAATGGCAACTCAAAACAAACTTTGGGCAGGAATGGCTAAGGAAACAGCTCATCAAATTGGAACACCCTTATCATCTTTAATTGGATGGCTTGAAATTCTAAAACTAGAAAATGTAGAAGAAAGTACCATCATAGAAATTGAAAAAGACATCAATCGATTACAAACCATAACCGATCGATTTTCAAAAATTGGCAGTGAACCTTCTTTAGAAAAAAGAGACATTATTGAAGAAACTAAAAGTTCTTTTGATTATTTACAATCACGTGTTTCAAAACAAGTGGCATTTACTTTCTTGTCGCCAGAAAATCCAATTTATGTAGCGATTAATCCAGCATTACATAGCTGGACGATTGAGAATTTAGTTAAAAATGCTATTGACGCCATGAAAGGCAAAGGAAGTTTAACTATTGCTATTTCTGAATTAGAAAATGAAGTCAAAATAAAAATTACAGATACTGGTAAGGGAATTCCAAAAAAACAATTTGGAAAAGTTTTTGAACCTGGATTTACAACCAAAAAACGCGGTTGGGGCTTAGGATTGTCTTTAACTAAGCGTATTGTTCAAGAATACCACAAAGGAAAAATAAAAGTCATACATTCAGAAATAGGAAAAGGAACTACGATGCAGATTAGTTACAGGAAAGAAAATTAATTCTCTATTTGGACATAGGGTTTAATTTTCTTTGTTTTTATAAGTTTAAAAGTCATTCCATTCCAAGAATAATATTCAAGCTCTTTTTTTACTAAAAATTTATTATCCGCCATATTTTCATCAATAATTTCAGCTTCAATAATTTGTTTAATTATGGTGTTTTGCTCTCCTTTTTTTTCATTTGGAAAAATAAATTCTTCTGTATGATAAAAAATACCCGCATCTCCTACTTGATATTTTTGAGGAAGGAGTAGGATTTTTTTGCCAGTCCATCCAAAATAATAATGGTACGTTGGTATACCACAAGCTTCACCGCCTAGTGAAATTCTATATATAGAATTTACATTTTTCAATCCCCATCCATTAATTGTTGAATTTTCAAAAAACATGCTCTCATCTAACTGTATAGCTATTGTAAAAGTATCCAAAAGTTGATAATTTTGATTAACTGCTTTAACAGAAAAATTACAAAAATGAGGACTATATTCAAAACCTCCTTCTTTAATTTTCTTAGTAAATTTAGAATCAATCGTTGTTAAAAAAACTAGCCCATTTCTTTTTGATACCCCTAGTGCTAAACAACCCTTCCATAAAAAACCTTTTTTAATTTCACTATTGTATATATATTCAATTTCAACCCATGATAAATTTAGTCCATTTATAGTTGTTGTTTCTGTTGTGTTCTTAAGAACATTAACTTTACAACCTATACTTAACGAATCTAATAATTTTCCATTTAAAGAAGGTTCTTGCCTAATGTAACATTTTTTTACACCTATTACACTTTCAATATTTTGGCTATGATAAAAAGGCCAATAAAAATTTTCAGAAGATAATTCTTGAGAAAAAATGAGGTTTGTGTAAAATAAAAACAATACTATTTTTTTCATATAAAAAAACCACAAATTTTATAATTTGTGGTATCAGATTTTTATAAATAAGTTGATACTTTATTGGCTAACTCTTGAAATTCAGCCGGTGTAAAGCTTGCTTTTCGTTGAAAACGCATATCATCCATATCTTGAAGTGGAATTAAATGCACATGAACGTGAGGTACTTCAAGTCCTACGACCGCCACACCAATTCGTTTACACTCAACGGTTTTTTCAAGAGCCTTTGCTACTTTTCGTGAAAACTTCATTAATCCTAAATAAAGTGCTTCATCCATATCAAAGATTTTATTAATCTCTTGTTTTGGAATACAAAGCGTATGTCCTTTTGCATTTGGATTCACATCTAAAAAAGCCAAATAATTTTCGTCTTCAGCAATTTTATAACATGGAATTTCTCCGTTTACTATTTTAGTGAAAATACTTGCCATTTTTAAACGTATTAGTTAGTCTCTAGTAATTTCTAAAACGTCAAATTTTAAAACGCCATTTGGTACGTTAATTTCTGCTACTTCACCAACAGATTTTCCTAACAAACCTTTACCGATAGGAGATGTTACAGAAATTTTTCCTGTTTTTAAATCTGCTTCACTTTCAGCCACTAATGTATATTTCATTTCCATACCATTAGCTTGATTTTTAATTTTAACTGTTGACAATACCAATGCTTTTGATAAATCCAATTGCGATTCATCAATTAAACGTGCATTAGCCACAACTTCTTCCATTTTAGAAATTCTCATTTCTAATAATCCTTGTGCTTCTTTTGCTGCATCATATTCTGCATTCTCAGACAAATCTCCCTTATCTCGCGCTTCTGCAATGGCTTGAGATGCTTTTGGTCGTTCTATACTTTTAAGTTGATCTAATTCGTCTCTTAATTTTTTTAATCCTTCTGCTGTGTAATAAGATACTGTACTCATAACTTCATCGTTTATAAAATAGAAAGAATCCCACCTACATGGGATTCCTTTTCACAAAGATAGTAATTAATTTTTAATATTAATTTATGATAATGTATAATGTATCTCAAAAGTATTTAATTAAATTTGTTTAACTTTTTTTAAGAAAAAAAATGAAAAAATACCTGTTACTCCTTTTGTTACCCTTTATGATGGGTTGTGAAAAAGAAAACTTTAGCAACAATAATCCATATTTGCCTAACTATGGTTTTAGTGTGAATATAAATATGAATTTACCACAATTTAGCAATTTACAATTTCCAAGTAATGCTGTTTATATAAATAATGGAAGCGCCGGTGTAAGAGGTATTATCGTTTTTAATACGGGCGGAAGTTATGTGGCTTTTGATGCCGCTTGCCCAAATCAGGCATTAAGTAGCTGTTCCACGATGACATTAAGCGGCATAAATGCTATTTGCGCTTGTGATGGCGCTTCTTATAGCTTGTTTACTGGTCAAGCTGCTGGCGTGCAATATCCCATGAAACAATACCGGGTAGAACAATTAGATGCTGTTTCGTTACGCGTTTATAATTAACAAAAAGCCTGAAAGCAATAATCTTTCAGGCTTTTTGCTTTAATTAAAATTTCAGGCTCAATCCTAAAATGAAATTAATTCCAGCTTGCGGAAAAAATCCTGCTCCTTCAATTGTTGTAATATTTCCTGGATTACTCCAATCGTCATCATAAGTATAAAAATAACCATTGGATTCGTATTCTAAATCAAAAATATTATTTATCAATCCTGAAAGAATTATTGATTTGATGGATTTATTTATCTTCCATTCGTAATTAATATTTAAATCATTGACAAAATAAGCCTCCAATTTAGATTGCTTTGAATCGATATTCCCCATGTATTGTTCACTTACAAATTTGGACAAAAGCGAAATTTGAAAATCCTTAATTGGCAAAAAAGTCAATCGATTTCCTACGATTAAATTTGGTGAAAAAGCAATATCTGTGTTACCTAAATTTTGTAAAACCCCATCACGTTGAAAATAGAAATCTTGGTTTTTATTTTGACTTAGCGTTACGTTTGGATTCAAAATTAATTTATCAGCAATTGCTATTGTTGACTCAACTTCTAACCCTACTCTATAACTTTTTCCACTGTTAGTAAAAATTGGAGAACCCACATCGTTTAATGCGCCAGTTAAAACCAATTGGTCTTTGTAATTCATATAAAAAGCATTGGCACTAATTTTTACTTTTTGAGTATTGTATTTCCAACCTAATTCATAATCTATTAAACGTTCTGGTTTTACACTTCCGCTTTCATAATCATCGCGTCTTGGTTCTTTATTGGCAACTCCTAAAAAGCCATAAAAAGAATTTTTACTGTCTAATTGATAGTTTACCCCAGCTTTTGGATTAAAAAAACGGAAAGTATCATTCACATCCGAAAACTTAACACTTGTTGCTTCATAAAACACCATTCGGTATTGTAAATCGGCAAATAAATTCAGTTGACTTGTAATATTATAAGATGCTTTTGTATAGAAATTGACATCATCTTTATTACCATAATTATCGTAGTAACGATTAGGACTTGGAACATAATTTTGCGTCCAAACAACTTCCCCAAAGTGTTTTCCTAAATAACGATTGGCCGCTCCACCAAATAACAAATCCGTTTTTGGTGTTCTATAATTTAATGAAAAAGTAGCTCCAAAAAAATCGTTATCTAACCAACGCTTTCTGACTAAATCTGAAATCGAATTCCCATTAAAATCAGGTAAATTGTAATCGGTTAAATCTTCATCTTCTTTGTATTGTTCAAAATAACCTTTTCCAATCGTGTAATGCAATGCTGCGTTTGAAATCCATTTTTCAGACCACTTTTCTGTCCAATGCAATTGAAAATGATTTTGCCAATAATTATCAGTCTCATTATCATAGAATTGCACATTTCCAAATTCATCTGTATACATTCCTGCAGGATTGAATGTACGGTCATTTTTTAATTTTTCTGGATCTTCAATTCCGTACCACGCTTGATAGGTTTTTTGTTTGCCTCCAAAAGCTAAAAATTTCACTTGTGATTGCTCAGTAATATAATTGGTGTTAAAAAAATAACCAAACATATTTGATGTTGCTCTGTCAATAAATCCATCTGATGCTATATTAGAAATTCGTGCATTCATTTCAAAATTGTTATGCAAGCCTGTTCCAAAAGCTATCGTATGTTTTCGAGTGGCGAAACTCCCTACTGAATTTGAAACCTCAGCATAAGCTTTTTCTTGAAATGATTTGGTTTGCATATTTAAACTCGCACCAAAAGCTCCAGCTCCGTTTGTTGAAGTTCCTACTCCTCGCTGTAGCTGAACACTTTCTAAAGAAGAAGCAAAGTCGGGTAAATTCACAAAAAAGGTTCCTTGACTTTCACTATCGTTAAAGGGAACACCGTTTAAAGTGACATTGATTCGAGAACCATCAGCACCACGAACTCTCATATAAGTATAACCTACACCATTTCCAGCATCGGTTGTACTAACTACAGATGGCAAATATTGCAACAATACCGGCACATCTTGACCTAAATTTCTTGGTGCAATTTCTTCTTTTGAATGATTTGTGTAGGTGATTGGGTTTTTATCTTTTGCTCTTACAGAAGAAACTGTAACTTCTTTTAGTTCAGTTGTTTTTAGACTGTCTTTAGGTTTTTCTTGTGAAAAAGAAAAAAGAGAAAAGAAAATAAAAAATAGACTTAAATAAGCCTTTGTACTTTGTACTTTGTACCTTGTACTTTGTTTTAGTAAAGTTTTCATTCGTAAAATAAATACGAATAAAAGGGGCAATTACTCTTGGTTAAAAATTAAATTTGATACTCTTCAACGCCAATAAACGTGCACATTTATTTTTGTCAATTCCCTAAACAGCATTATCTGTTCTAGGTTCTATGGGTATGATCTCAGCTCGTTATTTAGAGCACCCCTTTGAGACGTGACAAAGATAAAGCAATATCAATTACAATTGCAATACAAAAATTCAATTTATTTCATTTTTATTGAACTTGACTTTTGAATTTGTTATTGAAATTTAATAGTTTGGCTTTTTTCTGTTTTGTTTTAAAACGCTCATTACTTTTTTAGCATTGAGGCGTTTTTCTTTTACTGCTCTTGGAATTTTAGTTTCTTTTCTTTCTTTTGAAATTATTAAAGCATTTTCAAGCAACTTAAAACATTTTTTTATGACTTTTTCTTTATTTTTTAATTGGCTTCTGTCTTCTTGGCTTGTTATAATTAATATGCCTTCTTGTGTAAGTTTGGTAGCTATATTAGTTTGAAGTAATTCTTTCTCTTCCTCTTTTAATCCTTTTGAATTGGCTAAATCGAAAGTAAGCACCACTTTTGACGATACTTTATTTACATTTTGCCCACCTGCCCCACTGCTCCTAACTGCTTTAAATGAAAACTCAGATGCAATAATTGATTTATCCATTATCTGGTTGATGTGACGATTTTAACAAGTCGTTTACTGTTTTAACTGGATTAAAAGTTTCTAAAGGCACCTCAACAAAAATTGTAGTCCATTTAGCCATAGCACCATTCCACAATCCCGGCAATTCGAATGCTTTTATAGATTTTCCGTCTTTCGTTTTTTCTGTAATAAATGCCGTTTTTGGGTCTACAAATTGAGTTAAATCAAATTTTTCGCCTTTATAATTTTTCACACCACAAACAATATCAACCGGATTAAAATGTGTAGCTTTTTTAGCGATTTTCTTTTGGGTTTTGTTGTTGGTATCTATTTGAGACGATTCTACAATTTGAAGCGTATGTCGGCCTTTTTCATCTTGCACCCAAAATGGCCCACCGCCAGGTTCACCTTCATTTTTAACCATTCCACAAACACGAATTGGTCGGTTTAACACTTTAATTAAATATTCAATTTTATAAGTTGTCTGAAAATAATTAAATTCCTCTGGCAATGGAAATGCTGCTTTATTTTCGGCAAAATCTTTAATTTCGGTTATTTCAGTTTCTGTTAAATTTCCTTTATAAAGTTTATTTAAATAATCAAAAATTTGATATTGCATTCTAAACAATACACCGCCTAATAATTTCTTGTATAGCGTTATAACATCTGAATGATTTTGAGAAACATTATCTATATTTTTAATATAAATCACATCTGATTGCAGCGCATTTAAGTTTTCAATCAAAGCACCATGTCCGCCAGGTCTAAAAAACAATTTATTGTCTTCTAAACGGAAGGGTGTATTATCATCATTCACCGCTAAAGTGTCTGAAGATTGGTCTTGGTAAGAAAAGTTAATTTCATATCCAGAGAAAAGATTCGTTATTTTCTCAAATTCGAATTGAAATTCTTTATTTATTGTGAAATGAATTTTAGTCTTACCATTGGTCTTTTTAAAGAAATCTGCTTCAAAAATATTTTCTTCTATAGGAGTAACAATTGCATCCGATTTAAAATGAAAAGGCAAAATTCCCTTAGGTTTCTGAGCATAATTTAAACCTTCTTCACTCAATAATGTTTTAATTAAAGCATAATGTCTTTTATCATTAGACAAGGAATAATAATCAGGAAATAAATCGAGTGTTTTCTTTTTTAATTCTCTGTAAAAAGGAAAGCTCTTTAATCCAAAAATAAATATAGAAACATCTTTTGCATTTTTTTTGTTGATGTAACTATTAATGGTGTCATTTTCGGCATCAAATTCATTTAAAAATTCATTTAAAAATTTAAACATACGAGTTGCCGCTCCCGAAGCAGGAACAAATTTCTCTATTGCATATTTATCTTTATGTTTATCAAAATAATTAATAAACGAATGAATATCGCTTTCTGAAAAACGCCAAATACCATCGCCAACGGTTGCCGATTTTACTAAATTAATTTTGGGGATTCCTTGTATAAAAAGTGATAATTGTTGTTCTACTTTTTCAATAGTACTCCCTCTTTGTAATATATAATTTATATCTGCTTCTGTAAAAATCTTTTCCATTCTATATAACCTAAAATAGCAATAATTGTAAATAATATAAACTGTAGACTAGAGAACGTTAATCCTTTATAAAAATACAAAGGAACCGAAATAAAATCGGCAACAATCCAAATAATCCAGTTTTCAATTTTTCGTTGGGCCATAAGCCACATTCCTACAAAAAATAATGCTGTAGTAAGTGTGTCAACATATGCTGTCCAATTGGTAAATTTATCAAAAAAATGGTAAATAAATGCAATAAACAGTAAGGTCCCTGTAAAAATAACGCTAGAAATTAAATAATCCTTTGAATTCATGATAGATATTGCAAACTCATCTGTGCCATTTTTCTTCCTAGTCCATAAATACCACCCTAAAATACTCATAATAGAATAGTAGATATTTACAATAAAATCGCCATACATTTTCCATTCAAACAAAATGTAAACAAAAATCAAAGTACTTACTAAACCAGTTGGATAAACCAAAATATTGTTTATTCTAGCAAATAAAACGCTTATAATTCCAAAAACAACAGCGGTTAATTCGAGAAAAATAAAAAGATTAGAATAGTCTTTATATTGAGAAAATAAAAATTCTATCATAGCGAAAAGAAATTACTATCGTTTTCAAACGCCGTTCCAATTACTACTAAATCAGCTCCCGAATCGTAAACTTCTTTTATTGTTTTCATAGAACGAATGCCGCCACCCACAATTAATGGAATATCAATATTCTGAGCTACATATTGAATCATTCCTAAAGAAACATGTTGGTTAGCACCGCTTCCTGCTTCTAAATATATCAACTTTTTTCCAAGAAATTCGCCTGCTTTTGCGGTTTTATATGCCAATTCGATATTGTCTTGCTCAATTGGTAGCGTTTGACTTACACGTTGCACAGCAGTTTCTTTTCCTCCATCAATTAACAAATAACCTGTTGGAATAATTTCTAGTTTAGATTGTACTAATATTTCAACGGAATTGATATGATGTTCAATCAAATATTCTGGATTTCGGCCTGAAAGTAAACTTAGTAATAAAACCCCATCGGCTTCATTAGAAATCTGAGAAGGATGACCTGGAAAAATCAAAACTGGCAGTTGAGTCGTTGTCTTAATGACAGAAATTAATTCATCTAAATGCGTTCCATTAAAAGTGCTTCCACCAACAAAAATATGTGTAGCGAGTGAATTTTTTATTTTCTCAGATAAAACCACAGCTTGTTCAATTGAAACCTTTTCAGGATCAATTAAAATAGCCAATAGTTTTTGACGGTTCGTTTTTGCTTGAAGTATCTTTTGATATAAGTTTTGCATTTTAATTTTTCGGGAAAACACACACAAAGATATACTCTTCTATGTTATAAAATTGAATATTAAAGTTTTCTATTTGGTTATTAAAATACAAATTAGCCGAACATGTTCCGTCAATTAAATCAAATTCATCTTCAAAAATATGCTCTGGAAAACTAATTCCAACTTCATTTTTAATTTTAAAAATAGACTCTTTTACTCCCCAAATCACAGTTGCTTTTGCAATTTTATCGGGAATAGAAAGCCCTTCTAAATGCTTTATTTCTAAAAATCTAGGCGCAATTTTAAGCGTCTTTTCTTTGCATTTTTCTATGTCAATTCCCATTAATTCGGTACTTATACAAATACAAGAAAATTCGTGTGAATGAGAAATTGATATTTGCTTTCCATCACCTAAATGTGGTTTTCCAGATGCATCATAAGTTAAATCGTAATCGGTGTAACCCAAATATTGCAATAACATTCGAACAGCTAAAAACCCTCTTTGATGGGCTTCAGATTTCATTCCTTCTAAGCGAAAAAGGGATGTGTCTTTTAACGAAACTGCTCTAAATAATGAAGTTACGTCTTCGGTAATGTGCCAAAAGTACGCCGTGGTGGTTTCGTTTATTTGTAAGGTTTTATATATTGGCATTTATATTTTGTTGTTTTTCAAATCATTAGAATATTAAACAATTCACAAAATACTTAAATTCTTTCAAAAAATAAAAACTTATTTTGTAATTTTGCGCCCTAATTAAGAATATACAAATATACATAATAGATGAGTACACAAACATTACCTTATGTAGCTTATAAAGTGAAAGACATTTCACTTGCAGCTTGGGGAAGAAAAGAGATTGAATTAGCTGAAGCTGAAATGCCAGGTTTAATGGCTTTAAGAGCAGAATATGGCGCTAGTCAACCTTTAAAAGGAGCTAGAATTGCTGGATGTCTTCATATGACAATCCAAACTGCTGTTTTAATTGAAACTTTAATTGCTTTAGGTGCTGAAGTTACTTGGTCTTCTTGTAACATTTTCTCAACTCAAGATCAGGCTGCTGCTGCTATTGCTGCTGCTGGAATTCAAGTATATGCTTGGAAAGGTTTGAATGAAGAAGATTTTGATTGGTGTATTGAGCAAACTTTATTCTTTGGTGAAGATAGAAAACCATTAAACATGATTTTAGATGATGGTGGTGATTTAACAAACATGGTTTTTGACCGTTACCCAGAATTAATTCCTGGAATCAATGGATTATCAGAAGAAACTACAACTGGAGTTCACCGTTTGTACGAAAGAATGAAAGCTGGAACATTACACATGCCCGCTATTAATGTTAATGATTCGGTTACTAAATCTAAATTTGATAACAAATACGGATGTAAGGAATCGGCTGTTGATGCTGTTAGAAGAGCGACAGACATTATGTTAGCTGGAAAAAGAGTGGTTGTTTGTGGATATGGTGATGTTGGAAAAGGAACTGCGGCTTCTTTTAGAGGCGCTGGTTCTATTGTAACGGTTACTGAAATTGATCCAATTTGTGCTTTACAAGCAGCAATGGACGGTTTTGAAGTTAAAAAATTAAATACTGTTGTTGGTAATGCCGACATTATTATTACAACTACTGGAAATAAAGACATCGTTTTAGGTTCTCACTTTGAGCAAATGAAAGACAAAACTATCGTTTGTAACATTGGTCACTTTGATAACGAAATTGATATGGCTTGGTTAAACAAAAACCATGGTGCATCTAAAATCGAAATTAAACCACAAGTAGATAAATATACTATCAACGGAAAAGATATTATCATTTTAGCGGAAGGTCGTTTAGTAAACTTAGGTTGTGCTACAGGTCACCCAAGTTTTGTAATGAGTAATTCATTTACGAACCAAACGTTAGCTCAAATTGAATTATGGACTAATATTTCTGCTTACAAAAATGAAGTGTACATGTTACCTAAACATTTAGATGAAAAAGTAGCCGCTTTACACTTAGCAAAATTAGGCGTTGAATTAGAAACTTTACGTGATGACCAAGCTGCATATATTGGTGTAGAAGTACAAGGTCCATTCAAACCAGAATATTACAGATATTAGTATTAAGACAAAAGTATTGAGTATTAAGACTATAGAAACCCTTGCAGAAATGTGAGGGTTTTTCTTTTTCAAACTATTTTTCAACAATTTAACAACAACTTGAAAATTTTGGCGTTAAATTTGTATATCATCAATCATCAAAATAAATCATCATGTTAAAACGTTTTTTTATGTTATGTTCAGGCGTAGATTCCGACATAATTAATGGTTGTTCTAATGGCGAGCAAAACAAATATGCCGGAATTGGAGCTACCATTCTCTTCACTGCCGTAATGGCTTTTATTGCAAGTGTTTATGCGCTTTTTACCGTTTTCGATAATGCAATTATTGCCACAGCTTTCGGGTTGGTTTGGGGTTTACTAATTTTTAATTTGGATCGATTTATTGTTTCTACCATTAAAAAAAGAGATAGCTTTTTAGACGAATTCATTCAAGCGACTCCGAGAATTGCTTTGGCGATAATTATTGCTATAGTAATTTCAAAACCTTTGGAAATTAAAATCTTCGAAAAAGAAATCAATACGGTTTTACTAAAAGAAAAAAATGAAATGATGTTGGTCAACAAAAAACAAGTTGCCAATTATTTTCAATCGGATTTAGATAAAAACAAAGCTCAAATTGATAGTTTGAAATCGGATATTCTTAAAAAAGAGAAAGAAGTAAACGATTTGTATTCGGTTTACATTACTGAAGCTGAAGGAACTGCTGGAACTAAAAAATTAGGCAAAGGTCCGGTTTATAAAGAAAAACGTGAAAAACACGATGCTTCTATGCAAGATTTAGCCACTTTAAAAGCTGCAAACCAAGCAAAAATAACCGATTTAGAAGCCAAATCAAAAACCTTACAAGCCGATTTGGATAAAAAAGTCACCGAAACCCAACCCATTATTGAAGGTTTCGACGGTTTAATGGCTCGAATTAATGCGCTGAATAAATTACCTTTCTTACCTTCGTTTTTCATTATGCTGTTATTTTTAGCAATTGAAACTTCGCCTATTATTGCTAAATTATTATCACCAAAAAGTGAATACGATTTTAAACAAGAAGACAACGAAATGGGCATCAAAAATATGTTGGCACAAAATCGTTACCAAAGCGAATTACAAAAACAAACCGATGCCGAAATTTACGATAAGGTTTATGCCGACATCAAAGAAGATAAAGAACTGTACAACTACAAAAAGAAAAGTGCTATGGAATTGCTAAAACTCCAAGCTGATGGATTTGTGGAGAAGCAGAGAAAGTCAATGTAGAATTGCCATTAGGCAAAATCAAAAAGGCAATAGTTTTTATTTACTATTGCCTTTTTGATTTATATTTTTAGATAAACTTACAAAAACTTCAAAATTTCCGATTTCAATCTATCATATTCTCCTTGAAGAATTAATCCGTTGTCTAGTAATTTTTTATAATTCTGAAGTTTGGCAAACAATTCGTCTTGCGATAAATGGGCTAACCCTTTTTCTTCTGAAATTGGAGCTTCAACTTCCGTATCACGAATCACATCATTTGGTGTTGGCATTAACTCTGCAAAATGCGTTACTTCTTCTGCTTGAACTTCCTCAACAACTACTTCTTGAATTGGCGTTTCTACTTTAACTTCTTCAACAATTGGAGTAGTTACTTTTGGGTTTTTCAATAAATCCAATTGTTCTTTTGCGTAAGTGTATAATTTTCGCGCTTGATTTTTGGGTAAATAATCAACTGTTTGTGTTAAATCTGAATTAGTAGTAAACGTAAAATCGGCACCTAAAATCCCTTCTTTTACAAATGAACCTGAAATATCATCCCAATCATAGTCGATGAATTCCATTGATAATCCTAAGTTTTTAGGCTTACATAAAATGATACGTTTATTGGTTACTACAATGCTGTCTGGAAAAATAGTCACGGCTGGCTTTTTCTGAACGGCAATATAGCCTACTTCTTCATTCGACATTAAAAGATTCTCCAATTTAGCTGTTATTTTCTCAATAGCTTTTGGGTCTTGATCTTCGTTTAATATTTTTTTTAAGTTGTCTATCATTTTCTGTTTAATTTTAAAATTGTTAAAAAAAACTTAGATTAAAGTTTATTTATTATTTCAACTTCGTATTTCATTTTAAGTTTCTCGCTTATTTCTAATGCTACTTTTTCATCTTTAGTAAAATAAAGTGTTGTAGGTTTCCCATTTTCAGGAAATAAATTTATTAAAATTGCCTTTTCTGAAATTCTTGCAGAAGCTGTTGAACTCATTCCAATTCCACCAACTTTAGTTGAAATATTACTTCTGAAAACAGAAATGGACTCCATTTTTGGAAAATTCTTCCAATCACCTATTTTCAAACCTAAGATCGAAAAAACATTTCTATATTGATTATTTTTTAAATCTAACTCTATTCCGTTATTAGATAATATTACAAAACCTCCAATTATCAAATCTATCCAAACTAACACGAAAGCAGGTCCAAAAGTCACATTAAAAAAAAGCAATAGAAACAATCCTGAAATCCAGAGTAAATTTCCAAGTATTAAACTTTTTAAAGATATTTTTTCAAGATAAATGAATTTTTCCACTTTAAATTTATGTCATAATTATCATTACAAAAGTAATGCCTAATTTTCTAATTCTTGAATTTCTTGTTGCACTTTTTTCGTTAAACTTTTGAAAACAAGTTCGTAAGAATGATTAATCAATTCAATCATCATTTTATCGGAAACATCGCCATGAAAACGAACGGTATTCCAATGTACTTTACTCATGTGGTAGCCTGGTTCAATCGCTTCATATTCCGATCGAAGTTCCAAAGCGCGTTCTGGATCACATTTTAAATTTAACGATGGTGTGCCTTTTTCCCATTCAGATAACGAAGTTAAACAAAACATTTTTCCACCTACTTTAAACACCAAAGTATCTTCATCAAACGGAAAATGTTCGGTGACGCCTTTTTTAGATTGACAGAATTCGTATAGTTGTTGAATATCCATTTTGAGTGATTAGTGAAAAGTAATTAGTAATTAGTTTTTTTCTAAAAAAGTTTTAAACCTCATATATTTGAATGAAAAGTCACTATCTGATTCGATTTTATAACCATTTTTCTTAACTTCTATTACTATGAATGCGCTTTTAGGAATTTTGATTTCATAAAACCCATTTTCATCAGATTTCAAGTCATAATTATCTTTCCCAAAATATTCACTGTAATTTGAAGTTCCATTATCACTTTCATAACGTTGATTTTCTACTTTGATTATGGCATTTTGAATGGGTTTATTTGTTTCTTTATCAAAAACATAACCCGATAAATGAACATTTTTGGTGTCAGTAGCTGAATAAAACCAAAAAGCTAAATACATCAAGAATAAAATTGTGATTGAGCCCGATATTATAAAAAAATTTTTCATAACTCCAAACTATATAGAATTGGTTTACTTGGACTTGCATCATTTTCAAACGAAGCGAATTGTAAATTCAACAGATAACTACCATCTTTTACATCTTCATTAACGTAAATCATTTCGGTAATTGTACAATTAAAACGAGCATCTTTGTTTACTTGATTCACATCTTTTACATTCCAAAACGCTTTGTGTGCCAACAATTTCCCTTCATCGTGTTCTTTGTCAACACTTGGTAAATCGATTAATAAATGTTGGATGCCTTTTTCTCTGATGTAAATTGCAGCCGCTTCTTCTAAATAGGGCGGATTCGTATTGGAATAATTCAGGTGTTTTTTGCTTTCTGGATTTGGTAATGTCCTAATGATGATGGCTTCTGTTGAGACGTTGCAATGCAACGTCTCTTCTATTTGTTCTTTTGTAATAACTAAATCTTCTCCAATCGCTATTGGTTCCACAGAAATCAATTCCGCAGTAAAGAAAAACTGCTTTAAGCATTGATTAATTGAGTAAAAATAATGGGTAATATGACCTAAACATTCTGTGTGAGTTCCATGCGCGTGCGGATTGAAGAAAATATTATTAAAATTCGTAGAAGATTTTCCTTCCGAAACTTTTCCAATCCAATCACCCATAGTTACAGGTGCAATTTCAGGTGCATTTTGATACCACGCAATCGGATTTTGCTCGTTATTAGTTAAAGGTATGGAAATATCAATGGGTTTTGATAGGTCTATTTGTAGGTTGTTGATGGTTGCTTTCATATTTTTAACTGCAAATCCCGAAGCTTCGGGACGCAAAATTTATAACTTAGTTCACAAAGTTTTGTGTCGGCTTTGAATGCTTAGTGGTTTATAATTAATTCAAATTTAGTAAAAACAAATCACTTGGTATTCCTTCTCAAAGAAATTTATCGCTACGAGTTGTATTCATAAGGTAAATAAAGTAAATTTACATTTTAACACAAGATTTAAAAGAGACTTAAAATGAAAAATTATTTTGTTATCATAGTGCTTTTATCAAATGTTTGTTCTTTTGCACAAATAAAAACAGACTCTATTCAACCGATTCTACAACCGATTAAAATGAATAGTAATCTGAATACAACTTATTCTTTTTTATCTTTTAATCAACTAAATTTTTACACAAAAAACGACTTTTCTATTTATAATAGAGCTACGATGATGAATGATAATTTTTCAGTTTACAAAGGTCAATTTGAATATAAAAATTCTATTTTCATTCCTGAAAACACCATATATAATTCTAAAATCGACTCATTTAATCCAAATGGAGTTAGTGATTTTGGTAGCGCTTTGTTGACCGGTGTTTTGAATTTAACATTGAGTTTATTTACAACTAAATAAAACCTTACTTATTTAATAAAAACAAATCACATGCTATTCCATCACTCAAAAACTTTCCTTTTTTGGTTGTTCTTAAGATATTATCATCAATAAATAACAAATGATCTTCAATGAATTTTGCTGCTTGTTGGTTCAAATAATCCAAATAATTTTTCCCAAATTCTTGTTCGATTCGTGCTAATGAAACACCCCAAATCGTGCGTAAACCCGTCATAATATATTCGTTATAACGATCGGTTTTGGTTAAGGTTTCAATTTCTATGGGCAATTTATTTTCTTGAATCGATTTAATATACAACGAATTATTAGAAACATTCCAACCTCGATTTTTTCCATCATAACTGTGTGCTGACGGACCAATTCCGATGTATTTTTTGCCCAACCAATAACTAGAATTGTTTTTGGAAAAATAATTTTCTTTCCCTAAATTCGATAATTCGTAGTGAATGAATCCGTTTTCTGAAAGTTTGTCGACCAAAATTTGAAAATGCTCTTGAGCTACTTCATCATCTGGTGGCGGAATGATTCCCTTTTGGATGAACGAATGCAAAGCAGTTTTAGGTTCAACTGTTAAAGCATAACTCGAAATATGTGGCACACCGAAAGACAAAGCAGTTTCGATATTTTGCAACCATTTTTCGTTGCTCATTTCGGGAACTCCGTAAATCAAATCGATTGAAATATTATTAAAATATTGAGTGGCAATTTCCAAACATTTCTTGGCTTCTTCCACATTGTGCGCACGATTCATCATCTTTAAATCATCTTCAAAAAACGATTGAATTCCGATAGATAATCGGTTGACTTTATTTTTTGATAGTTCAATTATTCGCACCTCAGACAAATCATCTGGATTGGCTTCTACAGTGATTTCAGGAGTTGAAACTACTTTATAATTTCGATATACTGCATCAATCAAAAATCTCAAATCTGCAATCTGCAATATCGATGGCGTTCCACCACCAAAGTAAACGGTTTCTACAATATCGTTTTGAAACTCGTTTTTACGCATTTCAATTTCCTTAGCCAATGCCAAAACCATTTCATCTTTCTTCTTCAAATTAGTAGAAAAATGAAAATCACAATAGTGACAAGCTTGTTTGCAAAAAGGTATGTGAATGTAGATTCCGCTCATTTTATTAGTATTCAGTCACAGTCGCAGTTTGCAGTACTGAGACTGAAAACTGAGACTGAAAACTATTTTTTTACTCTATCTTCATTATTTTTCACAAAAGCATCCCAACCCGAATAACTTTTCCCCACTTCAACTCTTCCCGAATTGAAAAAATGACAAACTGCAGCTGCCAAACCATCAGTTGAATCGAGGTTTTTTGGTAATTCTTTCAACCCTAACAATTGTTGCAACATTTTGGCTACTTGTTCTTTACTGGCGTTTCCGTTTCCGGTGATGGCCATTTTTATTTTTTTAGGTTCATATTCTGTAATGGGAATATCTCTCGAAAGTCCGGCTGCCATGGCAACGCCTTGTGCTCTTCCTAATTTCAACATCGATTGTACGTTTTTCCCAAAGAAAGGTGCTTCAATGGCAATCTCATCTGGATGATGCGTTTCAATTAATTCGATAGTTCGTTCAAAAATGACTTTTAATTTCTGATAATGGTTATCGTATTTGGACAAAATAAGTTCGTTCAACTGCAGAAATTCCATTTTCTTGTTGACTACTTTGATTAATCCAAAACCCATTATCGTCGTTCCTGGGTCAATTCCCAATATGATGCGTTCGTTTGCCAATTATTTTGTTTCAAGTTTCAAGTTTCAAGTTCAAAGTTTTCGTTTCTTTGCAACATGATTTCAATTCCTCACAAAGCTAAGCAATTCCTTGTTTTTACCATCAAACTTTTGATTGTAATTGGTGCGTTTTATTTTATTTATGACCAAATTGCTGGAAATTCAAAATTAGAATGGAGTAAATTCCAGACTTTAGTTTTAGAAAAAACTTCTGTTATAACCATTATTTTCATTTTATTGTTTAGTGTTGCCAATCGTTATTTTGAAATTTTAAAATGGCAGAATTTGGTAAGATTTATCAAACCGATTTCAATTGATGAAGCGAGCAAACAAGTTTTAGGCGCTTTAACTGCTGGAATTTTTACGCCAAATGGTCTAGGAGAATATGCTGGGAAAGCGATGTTTTTTAAGAAAGAGCAAACTAAAAAAGTGGTGTTTTTAAACTTAATTTGCAACGGAATTCAGATGATTTTGACCATTATTTTTGGGACTATCGGATTGATTTTAATTGGATATTGGAAATGGGCTTTAGCGATTATTGGAATTGCTGTTGTTTTATTTTTTGCTTCAATTCTCTCGAAAAACATCACCATAAAAGGTTATTCGATTCAAAAATTATTGCATAAAATTAACGAAATCCCAAAAAAGATTCATCGAAAAAATATTTTGTTGGGCGTTTGTCGTTACTTGGTTTTTTCGCATCAATATTATGTTTTGTTTTTGGTTTTTGATGTAGATTTACCTTATCTGACTTTAATTAGTTCAATTGCTGCCGTTTATTTTTTAGCTTCTTCGTTACCAAGTTTTCAATTTTTAGATTTCGCTGTAAAAGGTAGTGTGGCGATGTTTTTCTTTGGTAAATATGGCGTTAACGAATGGATTGTAATCTTCATCAGTACCGTGATGTGGTTTTTAAACGTAGTTTTACCTGTGGTGATTGGAAGTTATTACGTAATGCGATTTAAACTAAATGATAGAAAAGCGTAAGTGATTTTCTTTGTGCAAAAACGAAGTTTTCTTTGTCTTCTCAATATTTTTTCACACTTTTAATATGTTTCTATGTGTTTTAAAATTTAACACATAGCCACAATAGATTTTGATTGTGTTGATTTTAGACGTTTCACTCAACATAACTCACATAGAACTATTTTTAAATTATGCTGGAATTAATTCTCGGAATTGTTTATCTCATTTACATCCTGTTCATCGGGCAACTGATTTATGGGTTTAACCGAATGAAACGTTTTTCTAAAAAGGAATTCACTCCAAAAACATCTTTTACCATTGTAGTTCCGTTTCGAAATGAAAAAGAGAATCTTCCGAATTTATTACATTCGATTTCACTATTGAATTATCCGAAGGAATTAGTGGAAGTGATTTTGGTGGATGATGATTCTGAAGAAGTGTTCAGTGTTCAGAATTCAGAATTTAGTTTGAAAGTAATTAAGAACGAGAGAAAATCAAATTCACCAAAGAAAGATGCGATTGAAACCGCAATTCAAATTGCAAAAAATGATTGGATTATAACTACCGATGCCGATTGTTTGGTTCAGAAAGATTGGTTAACGATTTACGACCAATGTATTCAGGAAAATGACGTTGAAATGGTAGCTTCTGGCGTTTGTTATATTCCGAAAAATGGTTTTTTATGCGCTTTTCAGAATTTAGATTTTTTGAGTTTACAAGGCGCCACTATTGGCAGTTTTGGAATCAAACAACCTTTTATGTGTAATGGTGCTAATTTCGCCTATTCCAAACAATTTTTCAAGGAATTAAACGGTTTTCAAGGAAATGAAACCATTGCCAGCGGAGACGATGTTTTTCTGCTTCAAAAAGCAGTTTCACTCGCTCCGAAGAAAGTAGGTTTTTTATTGGCTAAAGAAAGTATTGTCGCAACAAAATCAGTAACAACTTGGTCTGAATTGTTTCAGCAACGGGTTCGCTGGGCTTCTAAAAGTACAGGTTACTCTTCTGTTTATGGGAAATTGTTAGCGCTTGTAGTTTTTGGTGGAAACTTGGCTTGGATAATTGGATTTTTACTTTGGATAATTGGATTTTTGGACCAAAATATTTTCATGCTTTTCGTTGCTTTGAAATTTCTAATTGATTTTATCTTGATTTACAAAACTGCTAATTTCTTCGAATCGAAATTACAATATGTATTGGCGAGTAGTTTGTTGTATCCTTTTTTTAGTGTTTCGGTGGCGGTGTATTTGTTGTTTGGAAAGTATACTTGGAAAGGAAGAAATTTTAGAAAATAATAAGCAAAGTTTTTGGAACACAGATTTAATAAATTTGAGAAATTAAAAAATCTCGACTCCGCTCGATTTGACAAAATAATAAAAATTGGTGTGAATTGTTTTTAACATATAAATCATATAAGTTTTTTGAAGTGGACATTTTTTTTAATTAAGTTCAATTAAGATTATAAAAATTATTGAAATTTCTTAAATCTGTGTTCCTAACTTGAACTTGATTTTACCCTTGCTTATTTCTCCATTTTAATAATCACTGGAAGCACAAATTGTGTTTTTACTTTTACGCCTCTTTTTATTGCAGGCTCTACTTTTGGAAAATCGGATAATCTTGACATTAAAATGCTATCGATTTTGGTTTTATCTGCTAAAGCAATACTGTCGTTAGTATATTGTGTTTCAAATTGTAAACTAGAATCAGTATTTATAGTAATTTTTACGTTGATGGTATCGATTTTTGGATATTCAATTCGTAATGTATCAATACCAATTCTTTCCTGAATAGTTTGTGCCATATAATCAAAAAAACATTGCTTTTTTATTTCCGCATCTTTTATCGTATCGCATTGCAAAACCGAAGGAAATTCATCCACTTCGTCCCAATTGATTTTTTTTAATTCTTGTTCTAATAATTCTTTCTCATCCGGTACTTGTTTTTCGAAATACTGACAAGAAACCAAGAAAAATAAAAAAAGTAATCCTGAAAATAACTTCATTATTTGATTTTTAATGCTTCGTAAAGAAACAAAGTTATAAATTTGTTAGACAATAACTAAAATCTTATGGAATACTTTTTACTGATTCTAGGTTTACTTTTGATGCTAGTGGGAATTATTGGCAGTTTTTTACCTGCTTTACCCGGACCGCCTATTAGTTGGGTTGGGATTTTATTGCTTTATTTTTGTCCAGGAATGGAAACTAATTATTGGTTGCTTGGCATTACATTAGTCATTGCAATTGTAATTGGCATATTAGATTATGTGATTCCAGCAAAAGGCACGAAGTATTTTGGCGGCAGTAAATATGGGATTTGGGGAACGAATATTGGTTTGGTTGTTGGTTTATTTTTTCCTCCTTTTGGATTTTTGATTGGTCCTTTTTTAGGCGCTTTAGTAGGCGAACTAATATACAACTCCAATAAAGGAAAACGTGCTTTTAAAGCAGCATTAGGCTCGCTTTTAGGTTTCTTAGCGGGAACGTTTATTAAGTTTTTAGTGAGTTTACTTTTCTTAGGCGTTTTCTTTGTTGTGGTTTGGCAGAATAGCGAGGTTTGGTTTTAACGAAACGTTTTAAAATCAAAAAGCCCTGCATAAATGCAAAGCTTTTCTTCGTTTAACTACTTCACTTTAAACGGTATCTTTTGGTCTAACGATAATTCGTAGTGATTGATCTTTTGTAAAATAAGCAATAGCCCAATTGTATAATGTTTTTAATCTATTACGATAATTTACTAGCGACATAATATGCACAAACAACCACATCATCCAAGCAAAAAAACCATTAAAATGTGTATTACCTGGAATATCAGCTACTGCTTTAGCTCTTCCAATGATTGCCATTGAGCCTTTGTCTTTGTAACGAAAAGTTTGTAGCATTTTATTTAACTGTAGGTTATTTAAATTTTGAGCTAAATTTTTACCTTGTTGAATAGCAACTTGAGCAACTTGCGGATGTCCGTGTGGGAATTTTACATCGGTATTCTCCATAATACAAGTGTCACCAATGGCATAAATATTATCGGTTCCTTTTATTTTATTAAATTCATCTACAATAAGCCTTTTTGCTCTACCATAACATTCTTTTGGTATTCCTTCAAAAATCATTGCAGAAACACCTGCCGCCCAAATAAGATTTTTAGTTTTTATATATGTTCCGTCTTTAAAGGTTACTACATTTCCGTCATAATCCACAACGTGCATGTTTAACTTTACTTCAACACCTAATTGCTTTAAAGACTCTAAAGTATATTTTTGTGATTTCTCACTCATTGGAGCTAACAGTCTATCTCCACCATCTACTAGATAAATTTCTGTCTTTCTGATATGACTCAATTCGGGATACTCTTTCCTAATAATAGTCTTACTCATTTCAGCAAACATTCCCGAAACCTCAACTCCAGTAGGTCCACCACCTGCGACAACCATAGTTAACAAACGTTTTTTTTCGGCTTTATTTTTTGTAACAGTAGCTCTTTCTATTCGTTGCAATAAAATATTTCTCATATTTAAAGCATCGTCAAGTGTTTTCATGGGAATGGCATTTTTCTTTACATTTTCCATTCCAAAGTAATTACTTTCTGTTCCTGTAGCAAAAACTAAATAATCGTAAGTAAGTTCTCCGTTACTTAACTTTATTTTATTTTCAGATGGAAGTACTTCAAAAAACTCTCCAAGCCAAAAACGGATGTTTTTATTTTCTTTTAATAATTTACGAAAAGGATAACTAATTGATGATGGCTCTAAAAAACCTGTTGCAACTTGATAAATTAGAGGTGGAAAAAAATGATAATTATTTTTATCCACTAATGTAATGGTGAAGTTTTTGTTGTTTGCCAATGAATTTGCAAGGTTTATTCCTGCAAATCCGCCCCCAATAATCACAATATGCTTTTTCATTTCTCAAACACTTTAAGCCTCTTAATATGCTTTTAGTCTTGTAAAATTACTATATATTTTGTTTGATTGAGACAAAGAAAAGTTAAAAAAATAAAAAGTTATAAAATCAAAAAAGCCCTGCATAAATGCAAAGCTTTCCATTGGTCTAACTACTAAACCTTTTGGCACTTTCGTACCTAAACAACACAACTATTTTAAATATTTTAAGAGGGCAAAAAAGCCTTTCTTTTACGAAAGGCTTCCTCTTTTACTGGCGGTCTGGACGGGACTCGAACCCGCGACCCCATGCGTGACAGGCATGTATTCTAACCAACTGAACTACCAAACCAGTGCTTTATTGCGAGTGCAAATATACTACGCTTTTTCATTCCTGCAAATATTTTTGCTAAAAAAATTAAACTTTTTTTAGCACTTTTAGCCAAACTTTTGTTTTTCAACCAAATAGGTTAGTAAAATTTTTTCAAAATTTTCATCCACACAAACCGGAACATAGCGTATTTGATACTGCATACATGTAGTCTCTATTGTTTTAAAATAATCTTGAACGACTTTTTGATACGATTCTTGCATATTTTCGGCAAATAAATTAATTTCTTCTCCCGATTCTACATCGATAAATTTTCGTGGCGTGTTATCAAAACTGAAATTTAATTCGGTTTTTTTATCATACATATGAAAAACCACCACTTTATGTTTGTTGTGCTTTAGATGTTGAAGTGCTTTAAAAATTTTATCATTGTCTTCTTCCGACCCTTCGGAATGAAACATATCAGTAAATAAAATCACCATAGAACGACGGTGAATATTTTCTGCAATTTGATGTAAAAAAGTTACAGTATCCGTTTTTCGAGCAGTTTTATTTTGCGATAAAACTTCTTCCAGCTTGCTTAAAATCATACGATGATGACGATCGCTTCCTTTTTCTGGTGAATAATATTCGTAAGTATCCGAATAAACACTCAATCCAACTGCATCTCGTTGCTTTTTAAGTAAGTTCATTAAAACAGCTGAGGCAAGTATTGAAAACCCTATTTTACTTTCATAAAACGGCTGATTGTCTTTTAATTTCGGATAATGCATCGAAGAAGAGTTGTCTATAATTAAATGACAACGCAAGTTGGTTTCTTCTTCGTAGCGCTTGGTGTATAATCTATCTGTTTTAGCGTATAATTTCCAATCAATATGCTTAGTACTTTCTCCTGGATTATAAATTTTATGCTCAGCAAACTCTGCTGAAAATCCATGAAAAGGAGATTTGTGCATCCCTGAAATAAAACCTTCCACAATTTGGTTGGCTAATAATTCCAAATGCTCAAAACTGGAGATTTTTTCTATTTGCTGTTCTAAATTCATATCGTAAAGATAGAAAAATATTTTTAAAATGGGACGCAGATGAAACGGATTCGCTGAGGCGAAACGCAGATAAAGACGAATTTCTTAAATGAACTCTACAAAGTGAAACAGTTAAAAAAAATTGAATAAGGAAAAACTATTTGACTATGTGTTTTAAAAACAAAAAAGGCCCAACTTTCGTTGAACCTTTCACTTTTTTTTTTCAAATATTATAGTAATGCATCAATTGCATCAGTATACGTTTTCTTAGGTGCAACTCCTACTTGTCTTCCCACTACTTCTCCGTTTTGGAAAATTAATACGGTTGGAATGTTTCTAACACCATATTTTGCAGCAAATTCTTGGTTGGCATCTACGTCCACTTTTCCTACTACTGCTTTTCCTTCATATTCTCCATGGATTTCGTCGATAACTGGCCCAACCATTCTACATGGTCCACACCAAGCTGCCCAAAAATCTACTACTACTGGTTTGTCTGATTTTAATACTACCTCATCAAAAGTAGCATCTGTTATTGCTAATGCCATATTTTTCTTTTTAGTTTTATACTTATTTGAATTGCAAATTTAGGAATTAATTACGAATGAAAGTGTGTTTTAAAATTACTTTTGATTATACTCTCATTTGCAGAACTTATACTTAATTTAATTTAAAATTTACTTGTAAGCGCTCTAATTCCTGAAGCAATTCAGACGAAATCTTTACTTTCAATTTTCGGCTTGGCATAGAAAGTTTAGTTTTTACGATAATTTCTTCTTTTTCTGCTGGAACCTCTATTTCTATTTCCGTTATTTCACCCGACTCATCCACAATTTCCTCTTCTACATCTACCGGAGTTGTAACCGGAATATCTTCTACCACTTTTTTAATTCTTTCCAATTCCATCACTTCAAAAGTTACTGAATTTTCACCTGTATTTGCAGCAAAAAGTTCGTTTAATTCGGCAACAAAATTGGAATGTAAATCTTTAATATCTAAATGAATAAAGAGTTTTTTGGCAAACGTTGGCAACACATCGGCTAACATTTTCGCATCTAAAAACTGAATTCTTGGATCTGATTTTTTACCGGTTTCCCGATTAACCCAACCTTCTTTAACATTGATTTTGAAAAACACAAACTGGTTTTGCAACAAGAAATGACGGTATTTTAAATATTCTTCATCAAAAATTCGAAACTCGTAACTTTCGTCGTACCCTTCTAATACAAAGGTTGCCCAGCCTTTTCCGTTTTTGGCCGTACGGTGTTGCACATTGGTTACAATTCCTCCAAATGAAAGATTTTTACCCAAATGTTGTTCCAAATTTTTAAGCGATTCTAATTTAGCCGAGCAAAAATATTTCATTTCAAACTTATAATCATCTAACGGATGACCCGAAATATAAATTCCGACTACTTCTTTTTCTTTGGCTAATTTTTCCATCGTACTCCAATCTTCACAAGGGGGCACAATTGGTTCAGCAATTTGTACTTCTGAAGCATCGCCAAACAAACTTACTTGTGATGAATTTTCGTTTTCTTGAAATTTCGAACCATATCGAATCGCCTTTTCTAAAAACGTAATTCCATCCCCATCATGATGAAAATATTGGGCGCGATGTGTTTCGGTAAAACCATCAAAACCACCTGCTAATGCTAAATTTTCGAATGCTTTTTTATTCGCTGCACGTAAATCAATTCGTTTGGCTAAGTCGAAAATGGATTTATAGTTTCCTTCTTTTCTACTCTCTACGATGGTTTGAACAGCGCCTGCACCGACACCTTTTACAGCCCCCATTCCAAAACGAACTGCATAATTTTCGTTAACCGTAAATTTATAGAACGATTCATTGACATCTGGACCCAAAACGGCCAATCCCATACGTTTACATTCCTCCATAAAGAACGAAACTTGTTTGATATCGTTCATGTTATTAGATAGCACTGCAGCCATGTATTCCGCTGGATAATGCGCTTTCAAATAAGCTGTTTGATACGCAATCCAAGCATAGCAAGTAGAGTGTGATTTGTTAAAGGCATAACTCGCAAACGCTTCCCAGTCTTTCCAGATTTTCTCTAAAACAACAGGGTCGTGTCCTTTTTCTGCCGCTTGATTTACAAATTGAGGTTTCATTTTGTTCAAAACGTCAATTTGTTTTTTACCCATTGCTTTACGCAAAACGTCGGCATCCCCTTTTGAAAATCCGGCTAATTTTTGCGATAAAAGCATTACCTGCTCTTGATACACGGTAATTCCGTAGGTTTCCCCAAGATATTCTTCACACGCTTCTAAATCGTATTTGATTTCTTCTTCGCCGTTTTTTCTTCGAACGAAAGAAGGAATATATTCCAATGGTCCTGGACGATATAATGCATTCATGGCAATTAAATCTGCAAAAACCGTTGGTTTTAAGTCTTTCATGTATTTTTGCATTCCAGGCGATTCGTATTGGAAAACCCCAACCGTTTCACCTCTTTGGAACAACTCATATGTTTTTTGGTCGTCAATTGGGAAATTATCAGGATCTAAATCGATTCCTAAACGATATTTTACCAATTTAACCGTGTCTTTAATTAAGGTTAGGGTTTTTAATCCCAAGAAGTCCATTTTCAACAAACCAGCGCTTTCAGCTACTGAGTTGTCAAATTGGGTTACATATAAATCAGAATCTTTTGCGGTTGTAACAGGAACGAAATTCGTAATATCACTTGGCGTAATGATTACACCACAAGCGTGAATTCCGGTGTTTCGCATAGAACCTTCTAACACTTTTGCTTGCTGAATGGTTTCTCCTGCTAAATCTTCAGAATTCGCAATTCCAATTAATTCTTTGACTCTATCAAATTCCTCTGAACGCAATGCTTTTTTGACTTCACTTTCTTCTTCGGCCAAAAATCGAGCTAAATTCCATTTAGAAGGCATCATACCTGGAATTAATTTGGCAATTCTATCCGCTTCAAATAATGGCAAATCTAATACACGAGCCGTATCTCGAATAGCCGATTTTGTAGCCATTTTACCATAAGTAATAATTTGCGCTACTTGACTTTTTCCGTATTTTTGAATTACATAATCCATCACACGACCACGACCTTCGTCATCAAAGTCAATATCAATATCGGGCATAGAAACACGATCCGGATTAAGAAAACGCTCAAAAAGTAAATCGTACTTGATTGGGTCGATATTTGTTATTCCTAAACAATACGCTACGGCAGAACCCGCGGCAGAACCACGACCAGGACCAACAGAAACATCCATTTTTCTTGCCTCCGCGATAAAATCTTGTACAATTAAGAAATAACCTGGATAACCTGAATTGGAAATTGTAAGCAATTCAAAATCCAAACGTTCTTTGATGTCATCGGTTAATTCGGGATAACGTTTTTCAGCTCCTTTGTAGGTTAAATGCCTTAAATAATTATTTTCACCTCGCACACCACCATCTTCGTCATCTTCTGAAACCTCAAACTCATCAGGGATTTTAAATTTTGGAAGCAAAACCTCTCTATATAAAGAATACGCTTCCACTTTATCGATGATTTCCTGAATATTGATAATCGCTTCGGGTAAATCAGCAAAAAGTTGCTTCATTTCGTCACCCGATTTGAAATAATAATCTTGATTTGGCATTCCGTATCGATAACCCCGACCGCGACCAATTGGCGTCGCTTGTTTTTCACCATCTTTTACACACAGCAAAATATCGTGCGCATTGGCGTCTTCTTTGTTAACATAATAGGTATTGTTCGTCGCAACCAACTTCACATGATGCTTTTTCGCAAAAGCTATTAATGTTTGATTGACACGATTTTCGTCTTCTTGTTTATGACGCATTACTTCCAAATAGAAATCGGAACCAAATTGCTCTTTCCACCAAATCAATGCTTCTTCCGCTTGACTTTCACCAACATTTAGAATTTTACTTGGAATTTCGCCGTATAAATTTCCAGACAAAACAATAATATCTTCTTTGTATTGCTCCACTACTTTTCTATCAATACGAGGAACGTAATAGAAACCATCGGTGTAAGCAATAGAAGACATTTTGGCTAAATTGTGATAGCCTTTTTTATTTTTTGCCAATAAGACTACTTGATAACCATTGTCTTTCTTGGTCTTATCTTTATGATCGTCACAGATATTGAATTCGCAACCTACGATAGGTTTGATTTCAGTTTCTGTAGGTTCTTCACCTGCTTCAATTGCAGCTTCAATTTTTGCTTTAGCTACTTTGTTATGATTCATAACGGCACTTACAAAATGGAAAGCTCCCATCATGTTGCCGGTATCGGTCATGGCAACCGCAGGCATTTTAAATTTTGCAGAAACTTTTACTAAATCATTAATTGCAATAGTAGATTGTAAAACCGAAAACTGTGTATGATTGTGTAAATGTGCAAAAGCAGCGTCTTTTAAATCTGATTTTACTTCCTCTGAAATGGTGGTTTGAACTTCCTCTTGTTCTATTTTTTTCAAACGCACTCTAATTTCCTCAGAGGCTTGTTTCAGATTGATATGCTTTAATCCAATTAATTGGATTTCGCCCAGATTTTTTTCTCGAAAGCTTCTGAAATATTCAGGAGTTACATCTAATTCTTCTTTTGTAAAAACTTCTCTTTTGATTAACTCTAAGAAACAACGCGTAGTTGCTTCCACATCGGCAGTTGCATTGTGCGCTTCTGCAAAAGGTTGGTTGAAAAGGTATTGATGTAATTCGGTTAATGTTGGCAATTTGAATCTTCCTCCACGACCACCTGGTAATTTTAATAAGTTGGCAGTGATTTCAGTACACGTATCTAAAACTGGCATTTTAGACATATCGGAACCGATGTTCAAACGATGGAATTCACATCCCATGATATTGACATCAAATCCTACATTTTGTCCAACGATGAATTTCGTTTTTGAAAGCGCGATATTGAATTTCTCTAAAACTTCTGACAAAAGTATTCCTTGTTCCATTGCCAATTCAGTAGAAATACCATGAATTCTTTCGGCATCATAGGGAATATTAAAACCTTCGGGCTTTACCAGATAGTCTTGATGTTCGATCAGATTTCCCATTTCATCGTGCAACTGCCATGCTATTTGAATACAACGAGGCCAGTTGTCTGTATCAGTAATGGGTGCTGACCAACTCTTAGGTAATCCGGTAGTTTCGGTATCGAAAATTAAATACATCTATCTGATAATTAAGCTAAACACAAAAAGGAAAAAGCAGATTTTGAATAAAAACAAAAATACATTTTATGTTGTTGAATGCCAATTTAAGTTATCAACAAAACAAAAAACCACCTGAATTACTCCAGATGGTTTTGATATATTTTAAAAAGTTAATTATTGACCTAGTGGCACTTTGTAAAAATGTCCTTCAGAAAAAGTAATTACCTCACCTTCACTGTTAACTGCATTCAATTTAAAAGTTCCTGTAAACAAACCATTTGAAACTTCCTCAATTTCAATTTCACCATTACTTTGTTGAATGTTTACTACTCTAAAAGTAGCATTATTATTTCCTCCTACTATAGTTATAACATCGCCTGGCACATACCCAAGACCTCTAGCCACAACTGTAATAGAAGTAACTGTTCCGTTAGTAGTTTGCGTAGCCACTCTTAATCCTGAACCTGAACCTCCTGTAGTTTGAGCTCCAGTTGCATTAGCCTGATATGCAGTTCCTCTAGTTATCATTGAAGATACTTTATAAGCTGGGCCAGCATACAATCCCGTATCATAAAAATCGGAAAAATTATTAACATCATTTGAATAAGTAGCAAAGTTATCCTGATTTGTTGTTCCTAAAACATAAATTCCAGGATCTGTACTTGAAGTTTCTAAAGTAACCGTTTCATATTGACTGTATGCTGTAATGGTCATTTTTCCATCTACATCAATAGAAACTCTTGCATCATTTGCTCTCCAATTAACATCATTTTGTTTTGCCTGGAAAGCTGGAGTATTTGTTTGTATACTTTGCTCACAAGAAGTAAAGAAAATTGCAACAAATAGTAAAGAAAATATTTTTCTCATTTTATTTTTCCTGAATAAATTAATATAAGGTAACAAAAATAACTTTTTTATTGAAAACAAACTCATTTTATAAGAAAAAATATTTTAACATTACTTATACATTTGTATTGCAAAGTTTTATATATTTGCATCCTTAAATAACCGAGGTCGAGAACCTCAAATTAATCACAAGATTATGTCAGTAAAAATTAGATTACAAAGACACGGAAAAAAAGGGAAACCTTTTTATTGGGTTGTTGCAGCAGATGCAAGATCAAAAAGAGATGGTAAATTCTTAGAAAAAATCGGAACTTACAATC
>Ga0255098_1000069_pt1 | contig 35139 bp, 36 predicted proteins | sample Colum_Atlam_RepC_2_FD_188440 | JGI IMG/M metagenome (GOLD analysis project Ga0255098, IMG submission 188440) | Freshwater microbial communities from Columbia River, Oregon, United States - Colum_Atlam_RepC_8d | ecosystem: Environmental > Aquatic > Freshwater > River | place: USA: Oregon... | reverse complement strand
CAAAAATTTGTTGGTTGAAAATATCAAAACTAACCCTGTTTTTTAACAAATTATCACCTTCATAATAAAATGAAATTGAAGTTGGAATTTCATCTGAAATTTTATTCTTTGTTAAAAATTGAACATCACCAAACTTCATTTCTTTAGAATAGTGTTCCTGAACAATTTTAAAGTCTTTTGCTAGTAATATTTCTTTAACTTCATTTAGTTTTCTTGTCTTTAAATTTAAAACATCAAGAAAACTTATATCTTGACAGAAACTAAAGGAAAAAAAGAATAGTAAAATAGAGGTGAAGAAATGTTTCATTAAAGAATAACTATTTCAAATTCTGTTCAAAATTCACATCAAACAAGTTGGTAAAGCCATTTTTGATGGTACCGTCTGCGTTTAATATGATAATTCTATGAATTTTAGTAATTACCCATTGTTTTCTAACGGATTCAAAATCAACTGCGTGTAGTTCTCTAATGCCTTCAAAATCATATTTTTTTAATGAATTTTGCCAATTGATAACATTGTCGTTTACATTGACAGCAATAAAATCATATTCAGGGTATTTTACTTTTAAATCACTAATTTTCTTGTGTGATGCAATAAAATGAGATTCGGCATGACTCGTCCAAAAAAGTAAAATGGTAGGCTTATTAATAATTGTGTTAATGTCAATAGATTGATTTTCAGAATCTACTAATTCAATACTTGGTAATCGATTGCCAACTTTTAAATTCTGAACAGAGTTATATATCTCGCTAATCTCTTTTTTGTTTTTTGAATCAGTTGTTAATTGTAAATAACGCTCAATAAATTTCTGATTGTTGTACATGTTTTGATCTTCTAGCAGGTACATCATTGCAACATTATTTAATACTACATTTTTTACTTTCTGATTTTTAATCAGAGTATCGGTAATATTTAGCTTTTCAATATTATTTTCTAACGAATTTTCATCTAAATCTAAATGATCTTTTTGCAAGGCAACATTATTAAGCATGACACTTACATACTTAATAAAAGGAGAATAGTTTGTTAAAAGTGCGTTTTCAAAATCAACATCTTCTCTATGTTCGTAATAATTAGAAGGTAATTTTGTTCTGATATTTTCTCCCGTTCTAAATTGATGTGCATATGGATAAATTTCTTTTTTTGTAATATGATGAAAATCAAGACATGCTTTTGCAACTAAATCAAAATTTTCGTCCCATCCAATTTCAGCTTTACGTTTAAGATAAAACGATTTACGGATGGCAAAACTTGAATCTATATTTTTAATAAAACTTTTAACGCCTTTATTAAAGTTATCATACATTAAAGAACGATCCGCTTCGTTCTTCAAATACAATTCCATTAAGAAATTATTTTTTTCATCACCACGACCGCAAAAAACAACTGAATTGTCAAAATCAAAAGTATTTACGCGAACCATTAAGCTATCATTTTTATCAAAATAAACATACTGATATTCAGGATTATGCTTAAAAGTATATAATCCAGGAGCTAACGAATCGAATTTGTGCATGAATCGATTGTTTTTATCCAGATAAATCGTGTCAATCACTTCATCATCTTTTAAAAATAGCACATATTTTTCTTGAGGATTCAATACTTCTCCTCCAAAATAAGCCACGAAATTATCTTCCTTAAAAACTTTTTTACAAGAAGTTAAAGAAGCAGAAAGGACAATAAATAGTGGTAAAAAGTATTTAAAGTAATTCTTAATCATTAAATTGATTATTAAATTCAAAACAAAAGTATTAGTTATAATCAAATTACCTTGTTAACATTCAGTTAAAATAAATGCAATTTTTAATTATCAATAAAGCATTCAAAAATCTACTATTTTTAGTACTTTTGCAACAGTTTTATAAAAAATACAAAAATGTTAACAGTTTCAAATTTATCGGTTCAATTTGGTAAACGAATTTTATTCGATGAAGTAAATACAACCTTCACACAAGGTAACTGCTACGGAATCATTGGAGCCAATGGTGCTGGGAAATCTACCTTTATGAAAATCATTGCAGGTGAAATGGATCCAACATCTGGTAGAGTTATTCTTGAACCAGGAAAACGTATGTCGGTTTTAAACCAAAATCACAACTTATTTGACGAACATACTGTTTTGGAAACAGTTTTGATGGGAAATAAAGTATTGCATGCTATTAAAACAGAAATGGATGCTTTGTATGCCGATTATACCGATGAAAACGCCAACAGAATTGGAGAATTGCAATTGAAGTTTGACGAAATGAACGGCTGGAATGCAGAAAGTGATGCCGGAAATATGTTGTCTAATTTAGAAATTGGGACAGAACATCATTATACTTTAATGAGCGATTTGGATGGAAAACTAAAAGTTCGTGTGTTATTGGCACAAGCTTTATTCGGAAATCCAGATGTGTTGATTATGGATGAGCCTACCAACGACTTGGATTTTGAAACTATTGGTTGGTTAGAGAATTTTTTAGCGAATTATGAAAATACGGTTTTAGTGGTTTCGCATGACCGTCACTTTTTAGATGCAGTTTGTACACACGTTTCAGATATTGATTTCGGAAAAATTACACATTATTCTGGAAATTATACGTTTTGGTACGAGTCTTCGCAATTAGCGGCTCGTCAAAAAGCACAACAAAATAAGAAAGCGGAAGAGAAAAAAGCTGAATTAGAAGAATTTATCCGTCGTTTTAGTGCGAATGTGGCAAAATCGAAACAAGCAACTTCTCGTAAAAAAATGATTGAAAAATTAAATTTAGACGAGATTAAACCTTCCAGCAGAAGATATCCAGCCATTATTTTTGATGTAGAAAGAGAAGCGGGAGACCAAATATTAAATGTACAAGATTTAGCAGCTTCAATTGATGGAGAAACATTGTTTAAAAATGTAGATTTAAACATGGCGAAGGGCGATAAAATTGTTGTTTTCTCTAAAGATTCCAGAGCAACATCTGCTTTTTATGAAATCTTAAACAATAAAATGACTCCAGATGCTGGAACATTTGATTGGGGAATTACCACAACACAATCTTATTTACCAGTTGATAATCATGAGTATTTTGATGGAGTTGATTTAAACTTGGTAGATTGGTTACGTCAATGGGTAAAAACCGAAGAAGAACGCGATGAAGTATACGTTCGTGGATTTTTAGGAAAAATGATTTTCTCCGGAGAAGAAGCCTTGAAAAAATGTAACGTTTTATCTGGAGGAGAAAAAGTGCGTTGTATGTTATCGCGTATGATGATGATTAGAGCGAACGTTTTAATGTTAGACGAACCAACGAATCACTTGGACTTAGAATCGATTACGGCTTTTAATAATTCATTAAATAATTTCAAAGGCTCTGTATTGTTTACTACGCATGACCACGAGTTTGCGCAAACGGTAGGAAACAGAATTTTAGAATTAACACCAAATGGCGCCATCGACAGATACATGACATTTGACGAATATTTAGAAGATGACAAAATCAAAGAATTAAGACAGAAAATGTATTCTTAATATCATTCCCGTTGCTAGTTTTAGTAACGGGATTTTTTTTACAATACGATTGCTATTAGAAATATAAATTCTAAATTTGTACAAACAACACATTATGAGTCAAAAAGTTTTGCTCACTTCAAAAGAAGTACACATTATCTTGCATCGATTAGTTTGTCAACTAATTGAAAATCATTTAGATTTCTCAAATACAATCTTAATCGGTTTACAACCTCGAGGTAAATTTTTAGCCGAAAGAATCAAACAAATTTTAGAATCAGAATACCAAGTCTCAGACATTCAGTTGGGATTTTTGGACATTACGTTCTTTCGTGATGATTTTAGAAGAGGTGAAAAACCCTTAGAAGCTAACAAAACCCAAATCGATTTTTTAGTAGAAGATAAAAATGTGGTTTTTATTGATGATGTTTTATATACCGGAAGAAGTATCAATGCCGCTTTAACCGCTATTCAATCATTTGGAAGACCATCAGAAGTAGAATTATTGACTTTAATTGACAGAAGATTTAGTCGTCATTTACCCATTCAACCGGATTATAGAGGAAGACAAGTAGATGCCATAAACAATGAAAAAGTATTAGTAAAATGGTTTGAAAACGACGGAGAAGACGCTGTTTATTTAATTACAAAATAAGCTTTTCATCCATCATCAAACAACTAACACCTAGCAACAATAAACACAACTACATATAAATGAAAGAATTATCAGTAAATCATTTAATCGGAATAAAACACATTACCAAACAAGATATCGATTTAATTTTCGAAACGGCTGACCATTTCAAAGAAGTAATCAATCGTCCCATTAAAAAAGTACCCTCATTACGAGATGTTACGATTGCTAACATTTTCTTCGAAAACAGTACCAGAACGAAATTATCTTTCGAATTAGCACAAAAACGACTTTCGGCGGATGTCATTAGTTTTTCGGCAGCGCAATCTTCGGTTAAAAAAGGAGAAACACTAATTGACACCGTGAATAACATTTTATCGATGAAAGTAGATATGGTAGTAATGCGTCACAGCAGTCCTGGAGCCGCTCATTTTTTATCTCAAAACGTTAGTGCAAGTATCGTAAATGCTGGAGATGGCGCTCACGAACATCCAACACAAGCCTTATTAGATAGTTTTACCATTAGAGAAAAATTAGGTGATGTTGGAGGAAAGAAAATCGTAATTGTAGGCGATATTTTACATTCAAGAGTAGCCTTATCAAATATTTTTGCACTACAAATGCAAGGCGCAGAAGTGAAAGTTTGCGGACCAAAAACATTAATTCCGAAATACATTGAATCACTTGGAGTTACGGTTGAACCAAATTTAAGAAAAGCTCTAGAATGGGCTGATGTAGCTAATATGTTACGCGTTCAAAACGAACGTTTAGATGTAAGTTATTTCCCAACTACTAGAGAATATACCCAACAATATGGTGTTACTAAAGAATTATTAGATTCACTAAATAAAGAAATCGTAATCATGCATCCAGGGCCTATCAATAGAGGGGTAGAAATTACTTCAGATGTAGCCGATTCTCAACAATCGGTGATTTTAAATCAGGTGGAAAATGGAGTAGCGGTTCGTATGGCAGTTATTTATTTATTGGCAAGTAAGATTAAGAATTAATTTGTTATATTAGCAATATATCAGTAATACCACCAAAATGAGAGTAGATCAAAAAGGGCATACCACCATCATCAAAGACACACAAAATAATGTGGAAGCTTTTGTGGGTAAAATTACCAATGAATATCATGTGTTTCAAGGTCAGAATTTAATTTTGGATGTGTCTAACAATAAAACACTTGCTAATGCTGATTTAGTTCATTTTAAAGAATTAGCTAAAACGCATAAAAAAGCAAAAAAATCAATGATTATTGTTTCCGACGAAGTTGATTTTGATAAAGTGCCTAATTATTTAAACGTAGTTCCATCTGTCTTAGAAGCCCACGATATGATTGAAATGGACGAAATTGAACGCGATTTAGGATTTTAATGATGGATGCTGGGTGATGGAAGTTTGAAGAAAAACTTGAAACCTGAAACTTGAAACTTTTTAACCTTGAAACTACAAATACTAGGCTGTTACGCAGCTACTCCAAGAACTATAACCAATCCAACATCGCAAGTTTTAGACATAAAAAACCATTTATTTCTAATTGATTGTGGTGAAGGAACGCAAGTGCAATTACGCAAACACAAAATCAAATTTTCTCGTATTAATCATATTTTTATATCGCATTTACATGGCGATCATTTTTATGGTTTAATTGGTTTGATTTCGACTTTTATGTTGTTAAATCGCGAAAATGATTTACACGTTTATGGTCCAAAAGGAATCAAAGAAATTATTTTGTTGCAATTGCGTGCTTCGGGCTCCTTTACGGGGTATAATTTGTATTTCCACGAATTAGAATCTAAAGAAAGTGAAGTGGTTTTTGAAGATGATACTGTAGTTGTGCAAACCATTCCATTAAATCACAGAATATATACCAATGGATTCTTGTTTCAAGAAAAGCTAGGAAAACGCCATTTGAATATCGAAGCAGTTGACAAATACAAAATTGAAAAAGTGTATTTTGATAAAATTAAATCGGGAGGCAATGTAACTTTAGATTCAGGTGAAGTGATTGAAAATGAATTACTTTCGTTTCCGCCAGATGCAACTAAAAGTTATGCTTTTTGTAGTGATACAGTGTATGATGAATCCATTATTCCAATTATTAAAGAGGTTGATGTGTTGTATCATGAATCCACTTTCTTACATTCTGAAGCACATTACACTGAAAAAACCAAACACACCACCGCAAAAGAAGCCGCTCAAATTGCGAAGTTAGCGAAGGTTAAACAACTGATTTTAGGGCATTATTCCACAAGATACGGTTCTATTGAACCTTTTAAAACAGAAGCCCAAACTATTTTTGAAAACGTACTTTTAGCCGATGATGGGAGAGAATTTGAATTCTAATTTTCAATGATATAACAAGTTAGGAACACAGATTGGAGAAATTTTAAAAATTATAATAATTTCTCAAATCTGTGTTCCAATAATTAAATCTTATAAATTTTATGATACAAACTGTAATTTTTGATATGGATGGCGTAATTGTAGATACCGAACCGGTTCACCATTATGCGTATCACCAACATTTTAAGCAATTAAACATTGAAGTTACTTCCGAAATGTACGCTTCGTTTACTGGAAATTCAACACGTAACATTTTTCAGAAATTAAAAGTACAATTCAATTTAGTAGAAGAGGTTGAAGATTTGATTTTAACCAAACGAAACCTTTTCAATGATGCCTTCGATTCAAAAGAGGATTTGTATTTAATTGATGGAGTTGAAGATTTAATTAAAGATTTACACGCTAACGGAATTCAGTTGATTGTAGCTTCTTCGGCTTCAAATGTTACGATTAATCGAGTGTTTACCCGTTTTAATTTGCATCAATATTTTACGCATATTGTTTCGGGCGAAGATTTTCCGAAGTCGAAACCACATCCTGCTATTTTTGAACATGCTGCGAGTTTATCAGTTACTCCAAAAGAAAATTGTATCGTAATTGAAGACAGTACCAACGGAATTCAAGCGGCAGTTTCAGCTGGAATTTTTTGTGTGGGTTACAATAGTTTTCATTCTAAAAATCAATATTTATCAAAAGCAAACGTGGTGATTCAGCATTTTAACGAATTGAATTTTGAGAAAGTTCGTGATTTAAACTAACTCACTTCTTTATCTTGAAACGTGTGTTTTTCAACTATTCGTTTGCTGTCTTTTTTGACGGATACGTCTTTTCGCATTGACCAAAAGAAATCACTTGAAAATTTACGGGCTTCTTCCAAATTGACAATTGGAAAAGGATAATCGCGTCCTATTTCAAAATCATACAACATTTGTTCAATAGGAGTTAATTTCAATGGTTCATGAATAAACGCAGCTGGAATATTCGCTAATTCAGACACCCATTTTTTGATAAAAGTGCCATCAGAATCATGTTCGTAGGAGTTTTTTACTCGATTATAAACGCGTAACGTATTAATTCCAGTCACACCCGCTTGCATTTGAATTTGCGGATAATGAATTCCAGGTTCGAAATCTAAAAATTGTTGTGCCAAATGCGGACTACAATTTTGCCAAGGTTGGAACAGATGATGCGTGTAAAACGACACTACCAAAGCACGCATTCTAAAATTCAGATAACCTGTTGTATTCAAACAGCGCATACACGCATCAACTAATGGAACGCCTGTTTTTCCTGTAATCCAGGCTTTATTATATTTTTCATTAACTCTTTGATTCAAATTGCGATAGCCTTTATTCACAGCAATAAACTCCATTGTACTTTCCATTTCAAATTTCTGAATAAAATGGGCTTGCCATCGTAATCTTGACGCAAAATTTGAAATCTGACGTTTGAATTTTCCTTGTTGATGAATTTCCCAAGCTTTGGTATACACTTGTCTGATAGATAAATTTCCCCAAGCAATATAAGGCGATAATCGGCTACAACCTTTTCTGCCTAATTCGGGTTTAGAAATGTGATTGCTATAATTTTGAACACGTTCTTCAAAGAAAGAATGCATATAACGCATCGCCGTTGGAACACCGCCTTTTTGAAAATTGGTATTATGAACAGTTTTTATTGAAGGAATATCAAAAGCATTTTCTAACTCTTCAATTTCAATGTATTTTACAAAACTTCTTGGCGATGGATTGAAAGGGAAACAATCTTTATCAATATAATCATACCAATCTTCTTTCCACGTTTTTCGGTTTTTGATGCCACGAATGACACCATTTGTGAGGTATTCTTTCCAGATAATTCCTTTTTCTTTCAGTAATTCAGCAACTGCCATATCTCTTTCGTAAGTCAGTTTTATTCCTGTTTCTTGATGAGAATAAACTGTTGAAATTTCAATTTGTTCGGAAAGTTTTTTAAAAATGGTAGTCGCTTCGCCTTGAACAATTAAAATTTGTGTATGATATTTTTGCAATTCTTTTTGAAGCGCTTCTAACGATTGTTTTATAAAATCAAAATGACGCTGACTGTAATGATAATCTTTCATCAGCGAAGGTTCAAAAATATACAGCAATAAAGTTTTTCCCGAAGTCGATAGGGCTTCATGTAAGGCTTCATGATCCTGCAAACGCAAATCTCTCTTAAACCAAACAACTTTCATTTTTAACAGTTTATGATTTTATCTTTTAACTGAACACTGAACTAACCAACCGCTTCTTTATACACTCTCAAGCAACGTTCTCGTGCTTCTTTGTGGTCTACAATAGGTTTTGGATAATGTTGGGTTTCCAATTCAGGAATCCATTTTTTGATGTATTTTAAGTCTTTATCAAACTTCTTGATTTGTTCGGTTGGGTTGAAAATTCGGAAATACGGCGCAGCATCTACACCAGAACCTGCTGCCCATTGCCAATTTCCAACATTACTCGCCATTTCGTAATCTAATAATTTTTGAGCAAAATAAGTTTCGCCCCAACGCCAATCGATTAGTAAATGTTTGCATAGAAAACTTGCTACAATCATACGCACGCGATTATGCATGTGTCCGGTTGCATTTAATTCACGCATTCCCGCATCAACAAAAGGATAACCTGTTTTTCCTTGACACCATTTTTGAAATAAATCTTCATTGTTTTCCCAAATAATGGCATCGTATTTTGGTCTAAAACTCGCATTTTTTGTATGTGGAAAATGCCATAAAATTTGCATGAAGAATTCGCGCCAAATCAATTCGTTCCAAAAGGTTTCATTCTTTTCAGCGATAGCTTTTTCAACCATTTTTCGAATAGAAACCGCACCAAATCTGAGATAAATTCCCAAATAAGAGGTTTTATTTAGAGCTGGAAAGTTTCGTGTCGCTTCGTAATTTTGAATTAAATTTTCGGAAACATCAAATGCTGAAACTTTAATTGTTGATTTTTCAAAACCAATGTCTGCCAACGATAAGAAAGGGTAGGAGTGCTTTGCAATTTTATCCAACTTATCTTCCGATGGATAATGAACTAACTTGATTTTTCTGAAGTTCTCTTTCCATTTTTTGGAATAAGGTGTGTAAACTACATAAGGCGTTCCATCATCTTTTACGACTTCACTTTTTTCAAAAATAATTTGGTCTTTCGAAGTTAAAAATGATATTTCTTTAGAAGTAAATAATTGATTCATTTCCTTGTCACGTTTGCGAGCATAAGGTTCGTAATCGTGATTGGTGTAAACGGATGAAATTTTATTTTCGGAAATTAATTTGGTAAAAATTTCAATTGGGTTTCCGTGAAATATCGCAAGCGATTTACCAATTTTATTCAATTCCGACTGGATTTTTTCTAATTGTTCGTGAATAAAAGAAACACGCGCATCGTCTTTGGGAAGTTCCGACAAAATAATTTCGTCAAAAATAAAAATAGGTAATACTTCTTCAGCACTATTCAAAGCATGAAAAAGTCCTACGTTGTCTTCTATTCTTAAATCGCGTCTAAACCAAAAGATATTCATGTTTGTTTATTTGTTTCAAGTTTCAGGTTTCAAGTTTCAAGTTTGAGATTTGATTTTTGAATTTGTAATTGTCCTTGAATTTGTTTTATCCGTTTACTAATAATGTTGACATTCCGCCATCAACATGGAAAATTTGTCCTGAAATCCAACTGCTTTTATCACTTAATAAAAAGCTTGCCATTTGGGCGCTGTCTTCTGGTTTTCCAAATCGTTTTAACGGATGACGTTCGGCTGATTTTTCTTGTTTGGTTTCGTTGTTTAAGAATTTATCTGCTAATGGTGTGTCGGTTAATGAGGGAGCAATTACGTTTACTCTTATTTTTGGAGCATATTCAGCTGCTAATGCTTTTGCAAAACCTTCAATAGCTCCTTTAGCCGCAGCAACACTGGTGTGAAATGGCATTCCCATTGAAGCAGCCACACTACTAAAAAGCACGATACTCGATTGTTCACCAGTTGTTAAATTGGGTAAAACGGCTTGAATCACTTTTACTAAACTAATAAAGTTAATTTGTAAATCAACTTCAAAAGCTTCTGGTTTTAATCCTCTAAACGGACGTAAATTAATGCTCCCTGGGCAATATACTAAACCATCAATTATAGCAGGTATTTTTGATGTGTCTAAAGTATCAGTTGTAGCATCAAACGGAATGTGAGTAACATATAAACCTGCTAAATTTTCATTGGATCTAGATGCAACAAAAATTTTATTATCGTTGTGAAGTTCTTGTGCAATGGCCAATCCTATTCCGTAAGAACCGCCTATTAATAATATGTTTTTCATGTTTTATTTTGTTTTTTTCTTTTCAATTCCAGACACGATAAATCGGATCTCTACTTGAATTCACCAAATAGTTCGATTAATTTTTTTCTTCTGTATTCAAAAATTTCATTCAATTTAGGTTGTACTAAAAACGGATGAACCAATTGTCCTATAATTCCCATCGGCACTTTATAATCTACAATATCTTCCATTTCCACGCCGCCGGGAATTTCTTTTATAAAGTGTTTATGATGCCACAACGCGTAGGGACCAAAACGTTGTTCATCTACAAAATACTGTTTATCAACTACGTGTGTTATTTCGGTTACCCATTTGGCAGGAATTCCTAATACAGGTGTAACGATATATTGAATAATTTGCCCGGGATACATCGGTCTATCAGCTCCTGATAAAATTTTGAATCCCATATATTCAGGAGTAATTTTTTGGAGATTTATTGGATCTGAAAGTAAATCCCAAGCTTCGTCTAGTGTTATTGGTAAGTTTTGCTTTGTATGTAAACGGTATATTTTCATTGCTTTTTTTTGTAAAGATATGAAATTGTTTAACAAAAATTACAAATGATTAAACAAAAAATAATTCATTTAAGTTTATATTAACATTTGATTCTAATACAATTTGTAAATTTGGTCATCAAATTCAAAACCTATGAGAAAAATTATTGTTATGTTGGCTTTAGTAATAGCCAATTTTGTTATGGAAGCGCAAGTTAAGACGCCTCAATCTAGTCCATTAGCTAAAATTGAACAAGTTGTTGGATTAACTACAGTACAAGTTGAATACTCTAGACCAAGTGCAAAAGGAAGAACCGTATATGGTGATTTAGTACCTTTTGGAAAGATGTGGAGAACAGGAGCAAATGCAAATACTACTATTTCATTCAGCGAAGATGTAAAAGTGGGTGGAAAAGATTTGAAAAAAGGTAAATATGCTTTATTCACATTTCCAAAAGCAGATAGCTGGGATGTTATTTTTTATACTGACACAAATAATTGGGGTTTGCCTGAAAATTGGAACGAAGCTAATGTAGCTTTGAGAGTTACTGTAAAACCAGAAACCTTAAATAAATCTGTAGAATCACTTTCTATTTTCTTAAATAATCTTACAAATGATTCAGGATTAATTGAATTATCTTGGGAAAGAACTATGGTTGCAATTCCATTTACTGTTCCTACGCAAGATACTGCAATGAAGAGTATTGAAAAAACATTAGCAGGTCCTTCTGCGGGTGATTATTTTTCTGCTGCTCAATATTTTTATCAAACTAACGGAGATATGACAAAAGCTTTATCTTGGGTTAATAGTGCAATTTCAAATTCTCCTAAAGACAAAGATGTTCCGTTTTGGTATTTAAGATTAAAATCGTTAATTCAAGCAAAATCAGGTGACAAAAAAGGAGCTATTGCAACTGCAAAAGAATCTTTAGCGTTATCTGTGAAAGCAGGAAACGGTGATTATGAAAAAATGAATAAAGATAGTATTGCTGAATGGTCTAAATAATAGAACGTACTGACAATTTTTACATAAAAAAGCCTTGAGATTTAATTTCAAGGCTTTTTTTGTAGAATTTATTTTACTTAAATTGAAGTGTCAATTTTATAGGTCATCGTAAGTGTTACTACATATTGAATACCAACTTCGATTTGATTGGGATTAATGACTTTATCAAATCCTGCTGTAGAAATTCCGTCGTAGTAGAAGGTTTTGTTTTTTCGAGCTATTTTCTTTAGATATTGATTTCTATTGTTGTGATTGGTTTCAATTTCTGCCGATTCAAAAGCTTGGTACATTTTGTATTGCGTTTTTGGGAAAACCGTTGCAAATTCTTCTGTTGCTGTTGGCGTACCAATGATTCGCTTTCCAAATGATTTCATGTATCTGATTTTTTTTGCTTCGGCTAAAACCAAGGCTTCATCAAAAAGCGAATTGTGAATCGCGTTGGTGTCATTATTAAAATAATCCACTTTTATAATGTCGTGAATTTCAAAATCGGAAGCTATCGCAATTAATTTTTCTAAACTATTGGCATTGGAAGTCGTAATAATGATGTTTTTTTTGATTTCAAATCCTTTGTCAATTTGCTGAGCCGTTTCTAAATTAACATTGAAATCATAAATTTTGGTTTGCGAAATAAAATCGATGTAGCAGTTATCTTTTTTTATTCCCAATGCTTTTATTTTGTCCAAAAATCCATCAATTCGAGCATTTATTTTTTTGCTACAACCCGAAACCGTTTCGTCTTCTTGATTCAATCCCAATGTAATGACAAATCCGTCAGCTTTTTTATTAAGTAACATTTTTACGGTAACTGTTAAATGATTGTCATTGATAGAAACAACCGTATTATTAGGCAAACCATTCTGATTGTAATTGTTCTCGTTGTAGCGATTATTTCCATAGACTTGATTGCCGCTAATTTGAGCTTGAGCCACACTAAATGTCAAAACTAAAGCTACAATAATCCAGTTGATTTTTCCGTTTAAATAAGAAACTTGTGTTTTCATAATTTTATATTTTTAATGATTTGACTGCAATAGTACTTTCGAAAAAAGAAAAACGGTTGGCAAAACTACTTTCCTGTTGCTGTAAAGTTTTTTCGCTACATTTACAGTGGTTTTACAGTAAATAAAAATTTGCAATCACTTACTTTTGACCCAAACAAACATGAATCTAATAGACGTATTTCATAGACTTAAAAACGATGTGCTTTTGACGTACCAGAAGCAGTATCCTTATTTTGAGGGAAATTGGAAAACGTTTAGTTCGCAAGACATTCAAAATTTAATTGATTTGATTGCCGATCAAGTAAAACAAACGGTTAGCGAAAAATGGATTTACACGCATTTGAAAGTCGAAACCAATGATAAATTGCCTCGAAAAGATATGTTGGATATTTTATCGCAATTGGTCGGTTATTCGGGTTGGGATGAATATGTGTTTAAATGGAAACAAGAAGTGGTTCCAAATGTGGTTCAACCAAAACGAAATTATAATGTTGTTTTTAGTCTTGGTTTTATAGGTTTGTTTTTGATAGGATTTTTTTCATATCGTTATTTGAAAAGGGAAGAAGTACAAACCATTGAAGTGAAAAATGCGTTTACCGAAGAGCAAATCAACAGCGAGGAAGTTAAAGTCGTAATGATTGAAAATAATGTGGAAACTCCAATTGAAATGGTTGATTCTAAAATTCAGATTACGACTAAAGAAAGTGCGAAAATTGTTTTGAAAAGTCCGTATTATAAAGACAAAACTATTGTGGTTAGAAAAGAAAATTCCAATGCCATTACATTACAGCCTGATGATTATGCAATGATGTTAAAGGGTTTTATGAAATCAGATATTAAAGATTGGGAAACCCGAAAAGAACAATTGCAAAAGATTTTAGCAGATGATTTAGAAGTTTTGGTAATGCTTAAAAACGATTTGGGAATTGAATATTTCAACAAGCAAGAATTTTCAGAAAAATTGATTGTGCCAAGTGTTGCTTTGAAGCGAATGAAAGTGATTGATATTCAAAGTAATGATAAAGATAAAATTAAATTTATACGAATTATACAAGAATAAGATGTTTACAAGAAGTTTCCTTTTGATGTTTTTACTATTTACATTTTCCTTATTTGGTCAAAATGCAAATACGTCTGCGTCTGCGGCAATAAAAGCTAATTTTACAATAGCTTCAGTAAAAGCCTATCAGGAAAGTGCTACTTTAAAAGTGGAAGATTATTACCAATATCTGACTTTATTATCAAGTGAATCCACATCGGAAACTTTAAAAGCTGAAATTAAAACCAGTATTTATAGTTTATTTGAAAGTGATAAAGTAATGGTTATCGATTTTACTTCAACTGAAAATAATGCTATTTCATTACCTGATTTAATTGAAAAAATAATGAATAAGAATTACTCATTTTCCGTTTCCAATTATGAAAATTCAATTGTAGGTTTTGATTATTGGACTACGCAGTACCAACTTACGCTTATTCAAAATGATAAATCTAAAGAATTACTATATTTCCAAAAAATAGGATTTAAACCCGTAATTAAAACGTTTGGATCGACCAAAAAAGAAGTTTGGACGTTGTTTTTAGGAGAAATCACATTGCCTTAAATTGTAGCATAAAGTAGTAAACAAAAAAGCCTTGAAATTAAATTTCAAGGCTTTTTTGTTTTTTTCATAGCAAAGTTTCCCAAAAAATTAGAACGCTAATTTAACAGTTAATTCAAATTCGTCGCTAATTGTTTTGTCTCCTAAATCAGAAAAGAAACTACCTGAACCGTATTTGATATCGTATTTAGTTCTGTCAACTTTTAAAGTTGTTGTAGCCGAGTTTCCAGTAACTGTTAATTCAAATTTGATTGGGTGTGTAATTCCTTTAATAGTTAAATCTGCAGTTACAGCGTAAACTCCATTTCCTTTTTCACCAATAGTTTTGAAAACTAATGTAGCTGTTGGGAATTTTTCAACACCAAAGAAATCATCAGATTTTAAATGTCCATCTAAGTTTGTTTTTCCTTTTCCAGATAAATCAGTTGTATTGATAGTTGTCATGTCAACAATAAAGTTACCGTTTACAACTTTTTTTCCTTTGAATACTAAATTTCCTTCTTTAATAGCAATAGTTCCTTCGTGTGCGCCAGTTACTTTTTTACCAACCCAGTTAATAGTACTTTTTGCAGCATCTACTTTTTTTGTTTGTGCTGTAGTTGCGAATGATACGAAAGCTACAAGAGCTAAAGCGATTGATTTGAAATTTTTCATGTGTAAAAATGTTTAAGTGTTAATTAATATTAAATAGTAGTAAATAATTCTTCTTTTGATTTTCTAACTTTTGCATAATGTTGTGTAGCATCTTCTTCATGACGATATCCTACTGCTGCAACTAATGAAGCGTTTAATCCTAAAGCGTTTAATCCTAAAATTTCGTTGTATTGTTCTGGCTCAAAACCTTCCATTGGAGTAACATCAATTTTAAGTTCAGCAGCTGCATTCATTAAGTTTGCTAACGCTAAATAAGTTTGTTTTGATGTCCAAACCGATTTTTTATCTACAGGTAATGGTACAATTTTCGATTTCATAAAGTCAGAATATCCTTTTAAATCTTCTACTGATAACCCTCTTGTAGCCGCAATGTTTTGAACATATTCATCAATATGATTTTCTTGAACATCTACAATATTAGCAAAAACTAATAGGTGAGAAGCATCTACAATTTGCGATTGTCCCCATGAAACAGGTTGCAACTTTGCTCTAACTTCTGGATTTTCAACAATAAATACTTTATATAACTGCAGTCCATAAGAAGAAGTACTCAATTGAATAGCTTCTTTTAATATTTCTAAATCTGATGTTGATACTTTTTTCGTGGCATCGAATTTTTTGGTGGCATAACGCCAATTTTGATTTTCAATAAATGTATTCATAGCAATTTTTATATTAATTTCTAAATTTCTCTAATAATTCGTTTAACAATTCTAATTCTGAAGTAGTCAAATTTTTTGAAAAATAGCGCTCATGAGCTTCAACTAAGGAATCTAATTGAAGTAATAATTGCAAACCTTTCTCGGTAATGGTGATTTCCATTTTTCTTCGATTGATGGGGCAAATTTCTCTAAGTACTAATTCTTTTAATAACAACTTGTCTACTAAACGTGTGGTATTACTCGTTTTCGCAATCATGCGTTCTTGTATCATACACATATTTGCAGGCTTTCCTTTTTGCCCTCTTAAAATGCGCAATACATTAAATTGTTCTGGGGAAAGGTCAAATGGTTTTAATAGCTCATTAAACTTTTCCGAAATGACATTTTCAGTATACATTACATTGAGTAATGTTTTCTTTTCCATTGCCATTGGAGTATTTGGTTTTATGATTTCTTCTATTTTCATTTGTTGTTGTTAAATTTGTATGTACAAATGTAGTAATAATTTTATTTGTATGTACAAATGTTTGATAAATTTTTGTTAAAGTTTTAAAATTGCATTTTTTGATAGTACTTTTGAAAAAAATAATAAAGATGACAAACTTAGATCAAAACACGTGGTGGAGCCAGTTTTCACAAGATGAAAATGGTGTTATACTAGATGTTCGTACCGAAGATGAATTTAACGATGGTTTTATACCAGGGGCAATAAATATCGATATCTATAAAGGGCAAGGTTTTATCTATAGAGTAGAGGAGTTAGATAAATCGAAAAACTATTATGTGTATTGTGCGGCTGGTGTTCGTAGTGCCAACGCTTGTAACGCTATGGAACAATTAGGTTTTGAAAACACCTTTAATTTACTAGGTGGCTTTTCTAATTGGGAAGGACCAACAGAATAAAGAAATCCGCTGAAGTGCGGATTTTTTTCTTTATACTTTAAAAATGGCGAGTAGCCATAAACAGCTATTTAGTTTTGATTTTAACGTTTTGCGTGCAGGCGATCGTAGCCCTGTGTTGCGCCTGCGGAAGGGCTATGGCGCTTGCACGCTGTTACAAGCTGGTTTTACGCTTTATAATGATATTCAAGCAAAAGTTTTTCAGGCGTTTTATTGACTCCTCCGTGCATACTATGTCGTTCAATTTCTATTTTATTATGTTCGTCTTGCTTAACAGTGAAATACCAACTCCATATGTTACCAGTAATATTTTTGTAAAGCCATACCCAGTATCTATCTGAATCAATAATTGCAGAGCGAACAAATTTTAGTGGTTCATATTCGCCCACAATTCCGTCAATTTCTTCCTTCATTTGTTCTTCTGTAATCGGGCAAGATTTATTAGTATTATTATCAATACTAGGAAAATCCATATTTATTACGGAGAGATACGCATCATCCTGCACTAAGTAATCTATTTTCACAAATGTGTTATTTGTCGATAGAAAATCAAGGATTTGATCCCAGAATGTTGTCATATTTGGGAAAAACGATAGTTTTTGTACTCGATTTACAAGATTAGGTATTTTGTGCATTTGATTTTGAGTCGGGGTTATTTCCGATTTCTTTGCAATACCACAAAAGTCCAAAATTAAAAAAATGGAATTTAAAAATCTTTTGTCGTTTTCTTGCTCAGCAATTAAAATAGAAAAGTCAATAAATTCAGAAACATTTTCTTTTTCTTCTCTAAATTGATCCGTCAAATCATTAAACAAACCATATGTAACGAATCTGTCATGAATTAAAGGGTAACCATACCAGTCTACTCGAATCTTATAAAAGTTGAAAAAATCATCATAAGATTTGTCCTTAATTATCTGAGGAATTAAATCCTTACCTGGTGCTTTGTCTATTATTAATTCTCTCATTGTCGTTTATTAAACTTGCTTGTAACTCGTTTATATGCTCAGTTTTTTGCTATTTTATTGAGCATAGCTAACTGTTTTTGGGTAGCTATGCTCAACTATTATTGCGTATTATTTTTTTATAAATCATCAAAAGGACTTTTAATTTGCTGAATGTTTTTAGTACTCACATGCGTGTAAATTTCAGTTGTTTTACTACTATTATGCCCTAATAATTCTTGTATGCATCTTAAATCTGTTCCACTTTCTAATAAGTGAGTAGCATAGCTATGACGTAGCCAATGCAATGTAACAGGTTTGTTTATTGTGACCAATTTAATACTTTTTTTCAATATTTCCTCTAAACTTCTTGCAGAATATTGGGTATTTTTTTTCTGTCCCTCAAAAAGATACGTTTTTGGGCTGTATTCTTTATAGTAATTTCTTAGTAATTCTAATATTTTTGGAGATAATGGTGTAATTCGGTCCTTTTTACCTTTTGATTGTCTAATTATTACAACATTTCTTTTGGAGTCAATATCATTTGGTTTTAAATTCAACAATTCACTTCGTCTTAATCCACAACTGTAAATCATAGAAAGCATTGCTTTGTGTTTTAAATTCTTTGGGGCTTCTAAAATGGCTTTAATTTCTTCTTTACTCAAAACATTGGGTAATACTTTTTCTCTTTTTGGTCGATGTATTTTGTCAATTTCAATTGCCGTTTCTTTTACTATTTTAAAGAATAGCTTGATAGAATTGACAATCTGATTTTGGTAAGACGATGAAAAGTTATTCTTTAAAATATAATCGTTGTTATAACTAATAACATCTTCATTGCTAATGTCTTTTATTGCTTTTGTGTTACAAAACGTTAAAAACGATTTTAAAGCATCGCTATACGTGTTTATGGTATTTGGGCTGTAACGTTTTGATAATAAATAGCGTTTAAAGGTTTCAATACTAGCCATTCCTTGTGCATTAGGCACTAATGTATGGGCTAAGGGCAATTTAAAATGTAAACGATTGGCTTCAGTGTCGGGCAAATGCCAATATTTGTTTGAGGCGCTCCAGCGAAGCATCTTCAAAAGTTTTGATACGAGCAATTAATGCGGCATTTTTTTCAAAGTAAACGGCAATTCTTGGCGTTCCTTTGTGTAGGATGGTTTTGGCTTTAAAATTCATTTTAGTGCATTTAGTCTAACAAATATAAAGATTGTCTTTTATATTTTGGTTTTATAAAGAATTAATTTGTTGTTAATCAATTAATAAAATAAATTATTCCGTATTATAAAATCATTTTCCCTAGGGTATTTATATATTTTCCCTAGAGTATTTAACTAATTTCTCTAGGGCAATTTAATGATTGCTGTACAGTAATAGATTTTATATTCAGTATAATTTGTATTTTTGTTCAGTAAAAAATAAGTTATATGGCTATTGAATTTAAAATGGTACCCAAGCAAAATAATATTGCATCGCCACCTCAAACCAAATATTATCCTTGTGCCGTAAGTAAGGGTGAAGTAGATTTAGAATATTTAGCCGAAATTATTTCAAGCCGAAGCACTGTTACCGTTGCTGATTGTTATGGGGTTCTCATAGGGATGAGTCAGGTAATAGGGGAGGAATTAGCGAACGGTAAAATTGTAAAAATAGATCGTTTAGGAACGTTTGCGCTAACACTAAAAGGCGTTGGAACTGATACACCCGAAAAATTAAATAAAAACACCATTCTAGGTGCCAAAATCTTATTTAAACCGGCGCGTAATTTTAAAAAGCTCTTGCAGAATTTAAGTTACAAAAGATTGCGGTAAAAACGAAAAATTTTACCATATAGAAACATAGATTTTATGGAATGTAGAGAGAGGCTTTTCACTTTATTTAGGACTCAAAGCTATGTGAAATCAAGAAATGAGCTATGGTTGTCTTTTACCTATGTTTCTATGTGGTTTTAAAACTTAAAGTAAAATTAGTAGTTTTAAATCGTTTCTTATAAAAGCTGCTTATCACAACCACATATACATAGATTTTTATCTTTCACTATAGACCTTTCTTTTTTACTAACACAAACAACATCTGAAGCCCAAAATGGTAAAGCAAAAAACCTGATGCTAAAATCTAGCATCAGGTTTTATATTATATGGGTAAAAAAGATTACTTTCTTTTGATAACTCTTTCTACCGCTTCCACAATCGCTTGATTGTTTAATTTGTATTTTTCCATTAATTGGTCTGGTGTGCCACTTTCTCCAAAGCTGTCGTTTACAGCAACAAATTCTTGCGGTACTAAATGGTTTTGAACTAACGTTCTAGAAACGCTTTCTCCTAAACCGCCAATAATATTATGCTCTTCCGCTGTAACCACACAACCTGTTTTCTTCACCGATTTTAAAATCGCTTCTTCGTCTAATGGTTTAATGGTGTGAATGTTAATTACTTCAGCCGAAATTCCTTTTGCTTCTAAAGCTTCTGCAGCAATTAATGCTTCCCAAACTAAATGTCCAGTTGCAATGATAGTTACATCAGTTCCTTCGTTTAACATAATAGCTTTTCCAATTACGAAAGGTTCGTCAGCTGGCATAAAGTTAGGTACCACTGGGCGACCAAAACGTAAATAAGCAGGACCATGATGATTAGCTAAAGCTAAAGTAGCTGCTTTGGTTTGGTTATAATCGCAAGTATTGATAACTGTCATTCCAGGTAACATTTTCATCAAACCGATGTCTTCTAAGATTTGGTGTGTAGCTCCGTCTTCTCCTAAGGTTAATCCCGCATGAGAAGCACAAATTTTCACATTTTTATCTGAATATGCAACCGATTGACGGATTTGATCGTAAACTCTTCCAGTAGAAAAGTTAGCGAAAGTTCCTGTGAAAGGAATTTTTCCACCAATCGTTAATCCAGCTGCAATTCCAATCATATTCGCTTCAGCAATTCCGATTTGGAAAAAACGCTCTGGGTGGTTTTTCTTGAAGTCATCAAATTTTAATGACCCAATTAAATCTGCACAAAGTGCCACTACGTTTTCGTTTTTTTGACCTAATTCTGTCATTCCAGCTCCAAATCCCGAACGGGTATCTTTACTGCCTGTGTTGGTATATTTTTTCATTTTGTTTTTAAATTTAATTGCATTCTACTGAACACTTGTAAATGAACACTAAGTACTAATTAATAGTCTCCTAAAGTTTCAACATTTTGTTCTAACGCTTTTGCTAATTGCTCATCATTTGGCGCTTTTCCGTGCCAAGCGTGCGTGTGCATCATAAAATCTACTCCATTACCCATTTCAGTGTGTAATAAAATACAAACTGGTTTTCCGTTACCTGATTTTGATTTTGCATCTGCTAAGCCAGCTTTGATAGCGTCAATGTTGTTTCCTTCTTTTATTTCTAATACAATCCAATCAAATGCTTCAAACTTCGCTTTTACGCTTCCCATTGCTAAAACTTCGTCTGTAGTTCCGTCGATTTGTTTTCCGTTTAAGTCGATAGTTACAATTAAATTATCCACTTTTTTTGCCGAAGCATACATAATAGCTTCCCAGTTTTGTCCTTCTTGTAATTCACCATCACCTAAAAGAGCAAAAACTAAATGGTTATCGTTGTTCAATTTTTTAGCTTGCGCCGCTCCAATTGCAACCGACATTCCTTGTCCTAAAGAACCTGAAGCCATTCTGATTCCAGGTAAACCTTCGTGAGTTGTTGGGTGACCTTGTAATCTTGAATTTAATTTTCTGAATGTTGCTAATTCTGCTACTGGAAAGTAACCGCTTCTAGCTAAAACACTATAAAAAACTGGAGAAATATGTCCGTTTGATAAGAAGAATAAATCTTCACCCATTCCGTTCATATCAAAACCTTCGTTACGTTTCATAACGTCTTGGTAAAGGGTAACCAAAAACTCAGCACATCCCAAAGAACCTCCTGGGTGACCTGAATTTACGGCATGAACCATACGAAGAATATCTCTTCGAACTTGTGTTGTAAAATCTTGTAGTTGTTGCGTGTTAGACATTATAAAAGATATATATGTGTTAATTTGATGCAAAAGTAATTTTATTTTTTTGGTGGTACAAATCATTTTGTTAGAAGTTATTAAAAATTGATTTGTGATGGGTGAAAGTAATGGAACGCGGATGACGCTGATGCTGTGCAACGCTGAAAATTACGGATTTATTTTTTTGAATTTTTAGTTTCTTTAGCTAGCAAAGTCGTAAGATTTTTTCAAATTAAAATCAGTTGTAATCCGCGTTTCGCATCAGCGAATCTGTTTTATCCGCGTGCCAATGTATTCTCTTATCATAAATAATTCTAAATTCCAATTTCTAAATTCTAAAATAAATTATCTTTGCGTTTCGTAAAAGCACAATATGAAGTTTGATTTAATTACCAAAGACCCAAAAAGTAAAGCCAGAGCTGGAAAAATAACTACTGATCACGGTGTTATTGAAACCCCAATTTTTATGCCCGTAGGAACTGTTGCTTCTGTAAAAGGAGTGCACCAACGCGAGCTTAGAGAAGACATTAATCCAGATATTATTTTAGGAAATACCTATCATTTATACCTTCGTCCACAAACTAAAATTTTAGAAGCGGCTGGAGGTTTGCATAAATTCATGAATTGGGATAGAAACATCTTAACCGATTCGGGTGGATATCAAGTATATTCGCTTTCTTCTAATAGAAAAATCAAAGAAGAAGGGGTTAAATTCAAATCGCATATTGATGGTTCGTATCATTTCTTTTCACCAGAAAATGTAATGGAAATTCAAAGAACTATCGGTGCGGATATCATCATGGCTTTCGACGAATGTACGCCTTATCCTTGTGATTATCGTTATGCAAAACGTTCGATGCACATGACACACCGTTGGCTAGACAGATGTATTAATCATTTGGAAAAATTACCATTTAAATACGGTTACGAACAAACGTTTTTCCCAATTGTTCAAGGAAGTACTTATAAAGATTTACGTGAACAATCGGCTGAATATATTGCAAACGCAGGTGCACAAGGAAATGCTATTGGCGGACTTTCAGTAGGAGAACCTGCTGAAGAAATGTACGCAATGACCGAAATTGTTACGGCTATTCTTCCAGAAGATAAACCAAGGTATTTAATGGGTGTGGGAACGCCAATCAATATTTTAGAAAATATTGCGTTAGGAATTGATATGTTTGATTGTGTGATGCCAACACGTAACGCCAGAAACGGAATGTTATTCACCGCTCACGGAACAATGAATATGAAAAACAAAAAGTGGGAAGCTGATTTTTCACCAATTGATGAAATGGGGCACACTTGGGTAGATACAGAATATTCAAAAGCATATCTTAGACACTTATTTGCTGCAGACGAATTCTTAGGAAAACAAATTGCGACCATCCATAATTTAGGTTTTTACATGTGGTTAGTGCGCGAAGCAAGAAGGCAAATTATTGCCGGAACATTCAGAGAATGGAAAGATAAAATGGTGGTTCAGATGAGTCAACGACTTTAAAATTGGTTTCAGGTTTCAAGTTTAATGTTGGTTTGAAACTTGAAACCTGAGACTTGAAACTAAAAATATGAAAATAATAGATAAATACATATTAAAACGCTATTTGGTCACTTTTTCGGTGATGTTATTAATGTTTATTCCCATTGGGATAACTATTGATGTTTCGGAAAAAGTAAACAAAATGATCGAAAAGAAAATTCCCGTAACAGATATTTTAGTTTATTATGGTGATTTTACAGTGTATTTTGCCAATTTATTATTTCCGATATTTTTATTTTTATCTATTATTTGGTTTACCTCAAAATTAGCTAATAATACCGAAATTATTGCTATTTTGAGTTCAGGAATTTCTTTTTCAAGATTCTTAAGACCTTTTATTTATGGTGCGGTCATTGTTTCTATTTTTGCTTTATTAATGGGATTTTTTCTGGTTCCAAAAGCAAGTAAAGGATTCAATGATTTTAGATATCAAAACTTAAAAGGAAATAATAAAACCAGAGAAACTTCCGATATTTTCAGGCAAATTAATAAAGCCGGAAAATTAGAAGAAAATATCTATGTGAGTAATTATAACTACATGTCTCAGACAGGGTTTAATTTTACGTTTGAAAAATTTAATAATGAAAAGTTAATTGAAAAAGTTACAGCTAATAGAATAAGGTATAATGAAAAAACAAAAAAATATACTTTATATGGTTACAATAAAAGGATTATTGGCGACGTAAATGATCAAATACAAACCATAGAAAAAATAGATATAGCTTATAATTTTGAACCAGACGATTTAACTCCGGTGATTTATGTAGCAGAAACCATGACGATTGGTCAATTAAATCAATTTATTAATAAAGAAAGAGATCGTGGAAACGGAAACATCAATACGTATTTGGTGGTTTTCTATAAAAAATTCAGTTTACCTATTTCGGCTTTTATTTTAACCATTATTGCGGTAGCGGTATCTTCAATGAAACGTAGAGGAGGTATGGGAATTAATTTAGCAATAGGAATTGTTATTGCCTTTACTTTTATTTTCTTTGATAAAGTATTTGGAACATTAGCCGAAAAATCAAGTATTCCTCCCTTTTTAGCTGTGTGGTTTCCAAACATTGTTTTTGGAATACTAGCTGTTTATTTACTTCGCAATGCAAAACGATAATCTAAAAAGTTATTTACATCTTCATGTAATTGTATTTATATGGGGATTCACAGCTATTTTAGGTAAACTAATCTCATTGGAAGCATTGGATTTAGTTTGGTATCGCATGCTTTTTGCTTCTGCAATTATGACATTTGTAGTACTTTTTAATAAGGAGAAAATTAAGGTTCCATTCAATGTTTTAATAGGATTTATTGTTTCTGGAATCATCATTGCGGCACATTGGCTTACGTTTTATCAAGCAATTAAAGTTTCAAATGTTTCTATTACATTGGCTTGTTTGTCCACAGGTGCTTTTTTTGCCTCCATATTAGAACCCATTTTTTACAAACGAAAAGTTATATGGTATGAATTGCTTTTTGGACTTATAGTAGTTGTAGGCTTAGGAATTATTTTTAATGTAGAAACTAAATACGCATCAGGCATTTATTTAGCCATCACTTCCGCTTTTTTATCAGCACTTTTTTCTGTTATTAATGGTAAATATGCCAAAGAATACGACCCAAATGTTATTTCATTATACGAATTATCAAGTGGTGTTTTCTTTTTAAGTATTTATCTTTTTTTTGCGGGAAGTTTTACACCTGCTTTCTTTTCACTTTCTGTAAACGATTTAATATGGTTATTCTTATTGTCGTCTATTTGTACAGCTTATGCGTTTTCAGCTTCTGTAAAAGTTATGAAATTTTTAAGTCCATTTACTGTAATGTTAACCATTAATTTAGAGCCTATTTATGGCATTGTCTTAGCCTTGCTTATTTTCAAGGACGGAGAAGAAATGTCGCCTTTGTTTTATGTAGGTGCTTTGATAATTTTAGCTACTGTAATTGCTAACGGAATTGTAAAAAGTTTTAAAAAAGTAACAACAAATTAACGATAAGTTTACTAAAGTTAATTGAAAATTTTATCTTTGTCACAATAAACACAAACCCAAATAAACCGATTATGGAATATTTAGATTTTGAATTACCTATTAAAGAGCTTGAAGACCAATTAGATAAATGTCAAATCATTGGTCAGGAATCAGATGTTGATGTATCTAATACATGCAAGCAAATTGAGAAGAAATTAGAAGAAACCAAGAAAAAAATATATAAAAATCTTTCTGCATGGCAACGTGTACAATTATCGCGTCATCCAAATCGTCCTTATACTTTAGAACATATTACAAATATTACTAATGGGACATTTTTAGAACTTTTTGGAGACAGAAATTTCAAAGATGACAAAGCAATGATAGGAGGTTTAGGTCAAATCAACGGTCAATCTTATATGATTATTGGACAGCAAAAAGGAATTAATACTAAAATGCGCCAATACAGAAACTTCGGAATGGCAAATCCAGAAGGATATCGTAAAGCATTGCGTTTAATGAAAATGGCAGAAAAATTTAATATTCCTGTCTTAACATTAATTGATACACCTGGTGCTTATCCAGGTTTAGAAGCTGAAGAAAGAGGTCAAGGAGAAGCCATTGCAAGAAATATTTTTGAAATGGCTCGCTTAAAAACTCCAATTATTTCAATTATTATTGGAGAAGGAGCTTCAGGAGGAGCTTTAGGAATTGGAGTTGGAGACAGAGTCTATATGTTAGAAAACACATGGTATTCTGTAATTTCCCCTGAATCTTGTTCGTCTATTTTATGGAGAAGTTGGGAATATAAGGAACAAGCAGCTGAAGCATTAAAATTAACCTCGTTTGATATGAAAAAACAAAAGTTAATTGATGATATTATACCAGAACCACTTGGTGGTGCACACTACGATAAAGAAACTACTTTTAAAACGGTAGCTGAATATGTAACTAAAGCTTTTAATGAGTTAAAAGATTTATCAACAAAAGATTTAGTGGCACAACGCATGGATAAATATAGCAACATGGGCGAATTCAAAGAATAAGTGCTTGTTTTTAAATTACAATATAAATCCGAGACTCTAAGTTTCGGATTTTTTTTGGCTTATTAACAATAATATTGAGTTGTTAACAATGCACTATTAAGAACTCGCATTTAAAAATTTACAAAAATAGGTTACCTTAGCACTATGGAAAATGTCAGAAATATGAACCCGATAAAAGTAGATAAAACTACAATTATCAATTTGGAAAAAGGAAAACTACCCCCTCAAGCGTTAGACCTTGAAGAAGCGGTACTTGGTGCCATGATGATTGATAAAAAAGGGGTGGATGAAGTAATTGATATTTTACAACCAGATGCTTTTTATAAAGACGCACACAAGCACATTTTTGAAGCTATTGTGCAATTATTTAATGAAACCCAGCCTGTTGACTTATTAACCGTTTCAGCTCAATTAAAGAAAAGTGGTAAATTAGAACTTGCGGGGGGTGATTTTTACTTGATTCAGTTAACTCAAAAGATATCTTCTTCAGCTCATATAGAGTTTCACTCACGTATTATTCTACAAAAATTCATTCAAAGAAGTTTGATTAAAATTTCGAGTGAAATTATTGAAGAATCCTATGATGATGCTACCGATGTATTTGATTTACTAGACAAAGCCGAATCTAAATTGTACGAAGTTACCCAAGGAAATATTAAACGTAGTTCTGAAACAGCGCAAAGTTTAGTAATTCAAGCTAAAAAACGTATTGAGGAAATTGCAGGAAAAGAAGGTTTGAGTGGTATTGCTACAGGATTTCATAATTTAGATAAATTAACTTCTGGATGGCAACCTTCTGATTTAATTATTATCGCAGCTCGTCCAGGTATGGGTAAAACCGCCTTTGTACTTTCGATGGCTCGTAATATGGCGGTTGATTATAATCATCCGGTTGCGTTATTCTCGTTGGAGATGTCTTCTGTTCAGTTGATTACCCGTTTAATTTCTTCTGAAACCGGATTGTCTTCTGAAAAATTACGTACAGGAAAATTAGAAAAACACGAATGGGAGCAACTTTCTATCAAAGTAAAAAACTTAGAAAAGGCTCCGTTATATATTGATGATACACCATCGTTATCCATTTTTGATTTACGTGCCAAAGCAAGAAGGCTTTCATCGCAATATGGAATCAAAATGATTGTTGTGGATTATTTACAATTAATGACAGCGGGTGGAAATGGAAAAGGTGGTGGAAATCGTGAGCAAGAAATTTCAACTATTTCTCGAAATTTGAAAGCATTAGCAAAAGAGTTAAATGTACCAGTAATTGCACTTTCTCAGTTATCTCGTGCAGTTGAGACTCGTGGTTCTAGTAAAAGACCTTTACTTTCCGATTTAAGGGAGTCTGGTGCTATTGAGCAAGATGCCGATATTGTATCATTTATTTACAGACCAGAATATTACAAAATTGATGAATGGGATGATGAAGAACGTTCGCCAACACAAGGTCAGGCCGAATTTATCGTAGCAAAACATAGAAATGGAGGTTTAGATGAAATTCGATTAAAGTTTGTTGGAAACTTAGGAAAATTTGAAAACTTAGATGATTTTAGCTCTCCTTTTGAAGCACTACCTTCTAAAATGAATTTAGATGAAACAAACCCATTTATTACTCCAAATTTACCAACACCTAATGAAGCATTTGGAAGTACAATGAATGCATATGATGATGATTCAGATGTGCCATTTTAATTAAAATTATGAAAAAGATATTACAAATAATAATATTTACACTATCAATAAACTTTTCATTCGCTTCATTTGTATTACTACCTATGGAAGCCGAAGGTCAGCAAAATCATCTAAAAGCCTATGGAATTACCTATTGGGCTTTAGATAAAAGTTACAAAGTAAGTTGGTTGTTAAATTATAGAGGTGGCGCCTTCTTATTACCAGATGCACCTGAAGTTAGAAAAGAATGTCAAATTCGTGGGGTAACTTTTGAAGTGTTATCTGATGCTGCAACGAATTCTATATTAGAAGAAATCAGTTCTCCCTCGCAAAATATGGAAACGGTTGTTTTAGAAAAAGCACCAAAAATTGCGGTTTATACTCCAAAAGGAAAACAACCTTGGGATGATGCTGTAACTATGGTATTAACCTATGCTGAAATTCCTTTTACCGAAATTTACGACGAACAAGTATTGTCTGATCAACTACTATTATATGATTGGTTACACCTACATCATGAAGATTTTACAGGTCAATACGGTAAGTTTTTTGGTAATTATAGAAATACACCTTGGTACATACAACAAAAAGCTGAAGCAGAAGCTTTGGCTAAAAAATTAGGATTCAACAAAGTTTCAGAAGAAAAATTAGCGGTTGCTAAAAAAATCAGAGATTTTGTAATTGGAGGCGGATTTATGTTTGCCATGTGTTCAGCTACTGATAGTTTTGAAATTGCACTTTCTGCGGAAGGAGTAGATATCTGTGAGCCAATGTTTGATGGGGACGATGCTGCACCAAATTACCAAACCAGAATTGATTATTCTAATACATTCGCTTTTAAAGATTATAAATTAGAAAGAAATCCAATTGTTTATGAATTTTCAGATATTGATACAACTGAAGATCATGGAAAAGGCACTTTTACAATGGATAAAGATTATTTTACTTTAATGGAATATTCCGCAAAATGGGATCCAATTCCTACAATGTTATGCCAAAACCACACACAATTGATAAAAGGTTTTATGGGGCAAACTACAGCTTTTGATGCCGAAAAAATCAAATCTAATGTCTTAGTAATGGGAGAAAGTAAAATAAATGGTGAAGCACGATACATTCATGGAACAAAAGGAAAAGGAATGTTTACTTTTTATGGAGGTCATGACCCAGAAGATTACCAACACAGAGTAGGAGACGCGCCAACAGTTTTAGATTTACATCCAAATTCTCCAGGTTATCGTTTAATTTTGAACAATGTGTTATTTCCTGCGGCTAGAAAGAAGAAGTTGAAAACTTAATTTGTTTCCAAAATATCCTTAATAATCATCAGGTGATGTTTGGTATGAAGTGCTAAAAAATTATCTGTTTCTTTTTTGTTTAAAATGCCAAAAAATGGATGCGGAAAATGAGCGTTTTTATCCAGTTTTTCCCAATCCATTAAATTTCCTTTCACTTTTGATAAACTCAAACCCAAGGTTTCAGAAGAAATTTCTCCTTCTGGTCTGACAATTTTTGGTGCTTTTGCTTTTCCTCTTGGGATTTTTTTTACGATGGTTAGAATTAGGAAGCGGTTAAAATTAAAACGCCATTTATAGTTTGATGGATTCGAATTTTTACAAGCAGTAACAATTTGGTCAATTGTTTTCAGACTATGTTCAATATGCCAACCTACGCTTCCGCCCGAAATAGCAAGATTAATTGTTTTGCAGTGTGCTATTTTAGATTCTAACTGTTTAATTAAATACGGTAAGTTTTGCATATTGTTGTTGTTTTAATGATATAAAAATGTAAAAAATCCCAAAGACCTATATGGAATTTGGGATTTATATTTAAGGAACTATTATTAAGCTTCTTCGTTTTCTTTGTCTAGATACTCTTGCACCACATCAATGGCATTGGTAATAACATCACTTAAAGCAGTTATAAAGCTTCCGTCTTCTGCACTATTAATGGCATGTTTTAAGGCTTCAACTTCTTTAGTTATAATTTCATGTGTTACTGTTTTACCACTTGCCGCAATTCCTTCTAAAATAAGATTATTTATCTCTTCTTCGGTTCTACCACGTAAGTATTTTTCTTGACGAATAATAATATGATCAAACATTCGAGCAGCAATCATAGCGCATTCTTTAATGTCTTCATCTCTTCGGTCACCAACTCCTGCAATAATTCCGATTTTTTTAGTAGCTTCTACAGAAGATAAATATTCTTCCACCCCACGATAACCAGCAGGATTGTGAGCAAAATCGATCAATACTTTAAATTTCTTGAACTCAAAAATATTCATTCTTCCTGGTGTTTGAGCTGCACTTGGAATAAATGTTTGTAATGATAAGCTAATGTCTTCGGTCTTGAATCCTTGTAAATAAGCGGCTAAAGTAGCTGCTAAAACATTCGCAATCATGAATTTTGCTTTTCCACCTAAAGTCAACGGAACGTGAGTAGCTCTTTCCACTCTAATTTTCCATTCTCCTTTTTTAATAGTGATAAAACCATTTTCATAAACTGCTACTATTTTACCCTCCTTTGCTAATTGTTTAGCAGTGGCTGAATTCTCATCCATACTAAAATAAGCAATATTGCAACTTAAATCTTTAACTAGTTTCATGCAATATTCGTCTTCAGCATTTAAGATTGCCCAACCATCTTTTTTGATGCTTTTTACAACTGTACCTTTTACTCGCGCTAAATCATCTAATGTATCAATGTCATTCAGTCCTAAATGGTCTTCTTGAATGTTGGTTATTATCCCAATATCACAACGACTAAATCCTAATCCAGCTCTTAAAATTCCACCACGTGCCGTTTCTAAAACAGCAAATTCCACCGTAGGATCTTTTAAAATATATTCCGCTGAAATAGGTCCAGTAGTATCTCCTTTTTCCATCATGTGATTTTGCACATAAATTCCATCAGAAGTAGTAAAACCAACTTTAAAGCCATTGTTTTTTACAATATGAGCAATTAATCGGGTAGTGGTTGTTTTTCCATTCGTTCCTGTTACAGCAATAATTGGAATACGACTTGGTTTTCCTGGTGGATACAACATGTCAATTACAGGAGCTGCCACGTTTCTTGGCAAACCTTCAGACGGTGCTAAGTGCATTCTAAATCCGGGTGCTGCATTTACTTCTAAAATACAACCACCATTTTCTTTCAATGGTTGCGTTAAGTTTTCTGCCATAATATCTACCCCACAAATATCCAATCCAATCACACGCGAAATTCGCTCGCAAAGGAAAATATTTTCTGGGTGCATCATGTCAGTTACATCAACTGAAGTTCCGCCTGTACTCAAATTAGCAGTAGATTTTAAATAAACCACTTCGTCTTTTCTTGGAACCGTTTCTAAAGTATAACCTAGTTTTTCTAATAAATCAGTGGTGTCTCTATCAACATCAATTTGGGTAAGAACATTTTCATGTCCGTAACCACGACGCGGATCTTTATTCGTTTCTTCAATTAATTGTTGAATTGTATTTTTACCATTTCCTTTTACGTGAGCGGGTTCTCTTTTAGCAGCGGCTACCAATTTATTATCAATAATCAATACGCGGAAATCAAAACCGGTAATGAATTTTTCTACGATAACTCTTCGGCTATATTTTTTTGCGTAGGCTAATCCAGCCACTGCATCTTCCCATTTTTTTACATTGATAGATGCTCCTTTTCCATGATTACCATCTAAAGGTTTAATAACAATTGGGTAACCAATTTTCTTAATTACCGCTTCTAAATCTTCTTCATCCACACAAATGCCACCACTTGCTACAGGAATCGAAGCTAACTCTAACATTCGTTTTGTTTCTTCCTTATTGCATGCAATATCTACTGCAATGTTACTCGTTTTACAAGTAATAGTTGCTTGAAAACGCATTTGATTTACACCATAACCTAATTGCACAAGCGAATTTGTTCCTAAACGAATCCAAGGAATATCTCTTGCAACTGCCTCCTCCACGATACTTCCCGTAGATGGACCAAGACGAACACGCTCACGAATTTCTCGCATTTTCTGAATATCTGCTTCTACATCATAGTCAGTTCCCGCGATTAAAGATTCCGCAATAGCCACTGCGCTTTCAGCTGCAAATAGACCTACATTTTCTTCCGTGTAATTAAAAACAACATTGTAAATTCCGGGAATTTTAGTTTCTCTAGTTCTTCCAAAACCTGTTTCCATTCCAGCTAAAGTTTGAATTTCCAAGGCAATATGTTCAATAACATGCCCCATCCATGTACCTCTATCAACTCTAGAAAAGAACCCTCCACGACAACCTTCAGAACAACGATGTTCTATCATAGTAGGAAACATAGCTTCAATTCGTTCTCTAAATCCTTCGATTTTATTGGTAGGAAATTGTTCCATTTCTTCCAAATCCAATCGCATTTGGATTAATTTTTTTCTTTGAACACTCCAAATATTTGGACCTCTTAAGGCTTGAATTTTTAATATCTTCATAAAAATTGAAAGTTGTGTTTTGAATGGATAATCATTTTGTTAAAAATAGAAAAATATAATTACAGTAAACTGTTTTTTAAATAAAATTATCAAATTTTAATAATTGTTGTATTGCATTTATTTTTTAATAAGAATTTAATGATACTGAACTAGTTTTAATTTAATCAATCAAACTTTTTTTAATTACTTTAATTCAATTTCATTTGTGTAATATTAAGAAATAGTTATTTTTACAGAATGGAAATACAAGGGAAATTAATAATCATTGGCGGTGCTGTAGATAAAGGAAGTTTTACAGAAACGAATTTGGATATAGATGCTTCAAAGAATTTGAATTTCTTTGAAACAGGAATTTTGAAAAGAATCATTAAAGAATCAAAAAATAAAGAAGAATCTAGAATTGAAGTTATTACTACAGCTTCAAAAATTCCAAGAGAAATTGGACCAGAATACGTAAAAGCATTCAGTTATTTAGGTGCTCACAATGTAGATGTCTTATACATTGAGAAAAGAGAACAAGCTAATGATCCTGCTATATTAGATCGTTTAAAAGCTGCTGATGTAGTTATGTTTACTGGTGGCGATCAATTGCGTTTGACTTCTATTTTAGGGGGAACTCCTTTTGATGAAATGTTGATTTCAAAATATAGAAACGAAGAATTTATTTACGCAGGAACTTCGGCGGGTGCTGCAGCAGCTTCAAATAATATGATTTACCAAGGAAGTAGTTCGGAAGCTTTATTAAAAGGTGAAGTAAAAATTACATCTGGTTTAGGATTAATTGACGATGTAGTTATTGATACGCATTTCGTACAACGAGGAAGAATTGGTCGTTTGTTTCAAGCGGTGGTAGGAAATCCAAAAGTATTAGGAATAGGTTTAGGAGAAGATACAGGATTGTTAATCACCAATGGTCGCCAAATGGAAGCAATCGGTTCTGGATTAGTAATTTTAGTGGATGGAAGAGAAGTAAAAGACACTAATTTAACTCAGGTGGAATTAGGCCAACCCATCTCAATTAATCACTTGGTGACTCACGTAATGAGTCAATACGATAAGTTCGATTTGGATACACATAAAATGAGTATTCATTCTTCGCAATACGTTTAATTTATTAAAATAATTTTGGAACACAGATTAAAGAAATTTTTAAAATTTACATAATTTCTTTAATCTGTGTTCTTTTTTAATTTACTATTATGTCAAAAATTATAATTCACGGCGGATTTTTCTCAGAATCATCAACCAATTTAGAAACAAAAATTGCAAAACAACAAGCGCTTTTACGTATTGTGAAAGATTCGTATGCGTATTTGCAAAATCATTCGGCATTAGAAACGGTGGTGTATGCAGTTTCGCAATTGGAAGACGATGAATTATTCAATGCCGGAATAGGTTCGCAAATTCAATCCGATGGAAAAATCAGAATGAGTGCTTCTTTAATGGATGGCGAATCGCAGAAAATGAGTGGAGTTATCAATATTGAAGAAGTAAAAAATCCAATTCAAGTAGCACAAGTTTTAATACAAGTCGATGATCGAATTTTAGGCGGAAGCGGAGCCATAAATTTTGCCAGAAAACACGGATTTGAACCTTTTTCAACTGAAATTCCACAAAGAAGAGCAGAATATGAAGCCAAATTAACCTCATTAGGAACGGGAACCGTAGGTTGTGTAGCTTTAGACAAAAACGGAAAAATTGCAGTAGCGACTTCAACGGGTGGAAAAGGATTTGAAATTCCAGGAAGAATCTCAGATTCGGCAACCGTAGCAGGGAATTATGCCAATGAATTTTGTGGAGTAAGCTTAACAGGAGTAGGCGAGGACATCGTAAGTAACGCCACAGCAGCAAAAATTGTAACCCGTGTTACCGACGGATTTGCAATAGAAAAAGCCTTCGAAAAAACCTTTGCGGAATTAAAACCCTACGATGGATTTGCAGGTGCAATTGGAATCGATAAACAAGGGAATATCTTTCATCAAGATTCCCATCCAAGTATGGTTTTTGCTAGTTTTGATGGGGAAAATGAGGAAGTTTTTGAGTAGAAATCGTCTTGAAATTTGTCATTCTGAACTTGTTTCAGAATCAGTTATGAGAAGCTGAAACGAGTTCAGCTTGACAGAATTTTTTATTTCAATTTTCTTTTTGTTGGTTTTTGTCTATTAGAAAAAAATGAAAGGATTTCTACATCTTGGTCTTTAATTCTGTAGTATAATGAATTTAATGAAAGTATTACAGCTCTTCTTATATCTTTTTTAAAATCTGATGATTGAAAAATATATGGGTTTTGTGATATAAGATTTAAGGTTTTATCGAGAGCGTTTGATAATTTCCGTAATTCTTTTTCTGTCCAATTTGTCTCTAGAAAAGTAAAAGTTTCTTCTAATTCTTTTAA
>Ga0255098_1000065_pt1 | contig 35815 bp, 31 predicted proteins | sample Colum_Atlam_RepC_2_FD_188440 | JGI IMG/M metagenome (GOLD analysis project Ga0255098, IMG submission 188440) | Freshwater microbial communities from Columbia River, Oregon, United States - Colum_Atlam_RepC_8d | ecosystem: Environmental > Aquatic > Freshwater > River | place: USA: Oregon... | reverse complement strand
GGATGAGGTCGGAAAGGGATTCCAGCAAGTTTCAGGTGCTTCTTGACGGTCTGTGTGGAGCACTTTGACTCACTAGCTATCTCCTCCAAAGAACGGGTTTCTTGAACATATTTTTGGTGGAGCAACGAAACATTTTTGAAAGCGGGTATGCAGAAATATCCTATGATGTCTGACATATAGAAGCCGGAGAGCAATATTGTGTTATTTGACGGAGTCCCCCAGCCATTATTTAAAAAGCCTGGGTCGCATCTGCAATCCAGGCTTTTTTGTCTTCAGGGATTGTAATCGCATCTGATGCGTTGAGAAGCGGATTGACGTTATTTTAAGTTTGCCATACCTTGAATTCAAATGGTTCTTTTTGAGACTGAAAGATTAATCATTCGTAATTGGGAGGAAGCTGATTTTAAGGCTTTTGCAAAGATGAACTCTGATCCTCGAGTGATGGAGTATTTTCCTTCAGTTCTGAATCATGCTGAATCTCGTGCATTTTTTGATGTCATGATCCAAAAAAATCAGAAGAACGGTTTTTGTTATTGGCCAATTGAATTGAAGCTCACGGAAGAATGTATTGGTTTCGTCGGATTAGATGTTCCAGGATTCAAGGCTCATTTTACCCCTTGTGTCGAAATTGGCTGGCACCTTGCTCATCAATACTGGGGCAAGGGTTACGCACCTGAAAGCGCTGTAGCATGCTTAGATTACGGATTCAATGAGTTAGGTTTGCAAGAGGTCGTATCTTTTACGTCGGTGAATAATCTCAATTCAAGAAAACTCATGGAAAAGATTGGAATGACTCATCATCCCGAGGAAGATTTTGATCATCCGAAATTAGAAGAAGGACACTATTTGAGAAGGCACGTTTTGTATAGAATCAAGAAAGGTTGAGTTGAATTTCTGGCTCTTCATTTTCATCGACTTATCATTCCCTTCCTGCTTCCATTAAAAATTTAATCGTTCGGATTGTTGAAGAGCTGCATCCTGAAGAAGTGATTCTTTTCGGCTCTCGTGCAGGAGAAAATTATCTGGAAAACTCTGATTTTGATATTGCAGTGAGGTCTAATACTATTACTCAAGAAAAATGGTCTCGGATTCAAATTGCTTTGGATGAGGAACCGATTACTCTTTACTCAGTAGATCTTGTTCATCTGAGTGAATTGAATGATAGTTATCAAAAGTGAATTTCATCTGAAGGAAAAACTCTCTACGTTCGATAAAATTTCGTTTTATGAAAACTTTGAAGCTGCTTTAAGAAAGCTCCTTGAATTTCAGAAGCTTTACGATGGACCTGAAATGCATCGTGCTGGAGTGATTCAAGCTTTTGAGTTCACCTTCGAGCAATGCTGGAAAGCAATTCAGAAGAAAACAGGAACAGAGGGACTAAGTTTAGCAAGTCCAAAAAAATCTCTCGAGTGGGCTATGGCAAGTGGGTGGATATCCGCAACCCATGAAAACACTTGGCTTGAGATGATGCGAGATCGAAATTTGACAAGTCACACCTATCGAGATCAAACTGCAATAGAAGTAGCTACTCGAGTTTTAGACTCCTATGTAGATGAGTTTATATTGATTCTAGAAAAAATGAAGAAAAACTAAGAGCCTATCTGAATAACTTCTGGACATAGTGGTAAGCATGTATACAAGTTGTCAACCCTCAGGGGAGGGGGAGTTGACATCAATGAAGAAGCGCAGTGCCACGAAGAAGTGGCTCATTCCTAAGAAACTTTCGAAAGAAATCGAACCGCTGATCCCCGTCGTTAAAAATACCCATCGTTTTGGGGGTGGAAGACTGCGAGTTCCCGACAAGAAAGCAATGGAAGGGATTTTCTTTGTTCTCAAGACTGGTGTTCAATGGAAGGCTTTGGACGTAACAGGGATCTGCTTCGGGATCCACTGCCCACAGCCGTTTTCAAGAATGGGTGCAGGTTGGAGTTTTTGAGGAGTTTTGGAAGTAAGGACTTCAGGAGTATGGCGACTGCAAAAGACTCGATTGGTCTTGGCATGCAATGGATGGGGCAACGACGAAGGCACCTATTGCTGGGACAAAAAAACGGGTGCTAATCCGATAGACCGTTGAAAACAAGGGGCAAAACGCCCTATTTTAACTGAAAAATTGGGAATTCCCATCGGGATAGCGGTTGCTGGGGCCAATCGGCATGACTCAAGACTTGTTCGCAAAACAATTGACAGTATCCCACTTCAGCGTCCTGACCCAACGAAGAAGAAACGGCAGGGAATGTGTTTGGATAAGGCCTATGACTCTGACCCAATTCGATTGGATTTGATTGATCTTGACTTTACTCTCCGCGTCAGGAGCTGCGGAGAAGAGAAAATCGACATTGAAAATATTCCTGCATATCGCGCCAGGCGGTGGGTGGTCAAGTGTACCCACAGTTGGATGAACTGTTTCCGCAGGATTTTAAACTTTTCCAGATTACCTAAAACATACTGAAGAATTGATCTATTCGACTTTGGCTTTGGTAAAGCAGTCCGAAAATAGAGAGCAAATTCTTTCAGTTAAAGTGGGCTTTCTCGGAGCCTCAGGGGTATGATTTGATGTCTCGCTCCTAGGTGATTGAGCTACTCTTTCATTCACAGTAATAGAGGAAGCAGAAGGAGCAATTAAAGCGGGTACTGTTTCAGAAGAAGTTTCTGCAGATCTAGGTTGGATTATTGCGGGTGCAATCGTGACAGTAGCTGCTTCATTAATTTGTCGGGCTGTTAGTGATGGTGTCAACGAATCTGATGCAGCTGCTGTAGCTATAGAAGAGCTGCCTAAGGAAGTCGGTATGGTTCCAACCTGCGGTTTCCTTTTAAAAATATGTAGTCGATCAGAATATCCAGGCCACTGAGGGATATCGATGGTTCTCACTTCATTAAAATTTTCAGTTAAATAAAAGAAGAAAGGAGAACTCGCCATGGCAGGTTGCGATGGATACACGTCCTCAGGAAGTTCTCCGACGTAAATGAAAAACTCACCTTTATAAAGTTCAAGTGCATCAAAAGCAAAGTGAGTCTTAGGAGGCCAAGAGATCAAAAGAGTTCTATCAAGGCTCTCTGGAAGAAGAAGAGCCTGTTCTGTGCCCACCTGAACGTCATACCATTTTCTGCCTTGATCATGCATGTGCTTGGTCTGCCACGAAAAGTCGTCATATGCCCGAATGTCAGCTCCTCTTTCGGTTAAAAGATGGGACCAATAGCCACTGCCGGCCCCTAGTTCTATGAGTGGACTATAACTTGATATAGTATCAATGGCTTCGTCATTGGGAATTGCCCAAGAATAACGGTCAACAAGAGGCCTGATCTTAGTCATACGATAGGCATTCTCAGATTCACTGTACCTCTGCATCGCATCACAGAGTTCTACGTGTTTTTCGAAGCAAGCAGTCCTTGCTCTATCTAATTCATCTACACTTTTGATGTATTCAACCATAATATTAGGTGGAATAAAAAGTTGTCTGAAGTAATCACTAAAATGGTCTATTAATAATTTTTCAAGAGTTCGTATCTGAGAATAGCACTCTAAATGCTCTCTATGAGTAAGGTGACACTGATCTCTTGATTGCTTCACGATTTGATGACTTTGAGTTAGGTCTTCATAATTTTCTCTGAAGACTCTTTCGAACTCAGTTTCGGCGTTTAGCTGATAAGATGATAAAAGTATTAAAAATGCTGGGATCCATTTTAAAAGTTTCATATTAACATCCTGATTCTAAATTCAATATCATCTTATAAAAACTATCGGTCAAACCGTTCAAAATGAACTGGATTGTCACAATTGAATTGGCGTAGTTCGATAGAATGATTTCATTTTTTCTCAACTTTTCATTTATTAATAAATATTCTGATCAGTCGATATAATTTTTATGAGTTTATAGGGAGAGGTTTCTCATGAAACTGCGATATTTCCAATTAAAAATAGATAAAAATATGAACAATTGCGCTAGTTGGAGGGCCAAAAGATGAATTTATTCTAGGGTTACGCAATAAAAGCCACCGGTTTTATGGCGCTAGATTTTAATGCTTGAGGAAGTTTGTGTAAAGTTATCCGGAAATACTTAATAGCATAATTCAAAGAGTTAAATTTATCTGGACTCAATTAGAGAGATTGTGCTTAATTCCGAAAGTTCTTGAGTGATCATTTGGTGTTGTTTTCACTCAAATCATTTGAGACTCAAGGCTAGGGGGGGTGATGAGGGTTCAAAAGTTATCTATTTTATTCATCTCTTTTTCTTTTATCTTCAGTTTTTGGTCCTCGGCTTGGGCGATTTCTTTTTCAGATCTGAGCCCAGCTCTCAAGGTTCAGCTTCAGAGACAAAAGACTGTAGTGATTCCTGTTACGCTCGAGGATCACCTTTTGAAAGGGGCTGTATTTCGGTGGGTACCAAAAAGATCTCCAGTTGAGCTAGCTGCTATTTTTTTTTGATTATGACAAGCAGTATTTGTTTTTGCCTGGTATGACCTCTACTCGAGTGATTGAGTGGAAAGGCGCTCAGGCTAGAGTTAGGCATCGAATGAATCCAATGGCTTTTATCATTGATCAGCCTCCTGCATATTTTCATTCTTCCTTTTTTGATTTTACTGCTTTTAGTTATGATCTTTATGAGAGGGTGGAGCAAAGAGACGGCGCATATCTTATTTCTTGGGAGATGCCACCTGAAGCTAGAGCTCATAGATCCCAAGAAAAGGGGAGTATCTTATTTGAGTCAGTAGGTGGAGGAACTCTGATTAGTTATCAAAATGAAACAGAGCCCTTTTTTTATGAGGCCCTATTTGGCTCACAGAATATCAGCCCTGTAGGGCAGAGTATGCAGGCTTTTTTTCGTCAGACAGCTCAGCAATACTACGAGAAAACAATCAGGTACTTTCTTTGGTACTCAGACTCACTATTTAAGAGAGAGGGCTATGTTTGGAAAAGAGTGAATCGAATGCTCGAAGTCTTAGAACGAACTCCTAGGATCAAGGGTGAATCCTCGGGTCTAACCGAGAGACCTGGTGAGGAGTTTTGAACTGGGGCTTGAGGGAATGTATAGAGGTTAAGTATTTAGGTTGTTTGTTGCCGAGGTATTGCTAAGCTCATTCCTCTTTAACTTCAAGTCTATGAGTTCTCGTTTGCTCTGTCAGTATTGCTTCTTTTTGTTCTCTGCGATAGGAGAAAGCTCTAGCGTTCTCATCATTGATTTTTGGTTATGGATGATGGATAAACCTCAAATTTCGATCAGCTCTAATGAGTTTGGGAAGACCTAAGGGAGTATTGTGGTAAAGCAAGATGTGAGAAAAGCAGTTCTGCTGATTAGCGGAGGATTGGACTCAGCGACAGTTTTGGAAATGGTCAAGGCAGAAGGCTATGAAGTTCACGCATTAAGTTTTAGCTATGGTCAGCGGCATTCTGTAGAGCTAGAGTCAGTGAAAAAGATTCTAGCAAGATCTCCTGTTAAGAGTCATCAGCTAGTTCAGTTGGATCTAAGAGCATTTGGGGGATCTGCTCTCACTGCAGATATTGATGTTCCTAAAAAAGATCAATTTGAGGGCCTCTCTCAAGACGTCCCTATTACTTATGTTCCAGCTCGAAATACTATTTTTTTAAGTTTTGCTCTTAGCTTTGCTGAAACCATTGGGGCATTTGATATCTTTATTGGGGCAAACGCAATTGATTATAGCAATTATCCAGATTGTAGGCCTGATTACATCTTAGCTTTTGAAAAAATGGCTAATCTTGCAACTGCTGTTGCGACCGAAGGAAAAGGCACTTTTAAGGTTCATGCTCCCCTCATGCAAATGACAAAGGCTGATATTATTAGAAAAGGCTTGTCTTTGGGTGTAGACTACAGTGTGACCAATAGTTGTTATGATCCATCGAGTGAAGGGCTTGCTTGTGGAAAATGTGATGCATGTCATCTTCGATTGAAGGGGTTTCAGGAAAATCATATCCAGGATCCAGCGGCATATCAGTCCTGAAGAGACGAATAGAGTGGAATGTTCACTCGATGTTGCAAGGGCTTTAATATGCTAAGTCCTCTCAAAGCTTGCTCAGATGAGAGCTTTTAAGGGTTTAGTATAATTTTGCAGCGTGAGTTGGTGTTTTCCATGATTATAAGTATGGATGACCGTTATTTTAAATAAAATAAAATAGCCTTAGTTTATCACTTACAACTCTTCATTCCATGAGCTGTAATTCCCTGATCAGGCTCGGATAAGAAAGGGAATAAGTTTTCATCATGTAAGGCAAGGAGTTGCCGTAACTTGCTATTTCACGTGAGGCTACATAAAATTAGTCATGAAAATATTGTTGCTAAGTTTTATCTGCCAGTATCTTAATCTGCATTTCTGCAAATACTTCGATAATTAAAGCTCATTTAAGCAAGAAAAAAAGGATATGTTGGGGAAAGAGTGATTTCCATTTCTATGTTACCTAAACTAATCCAAGTCAATCGAAGAGTTTTAAGAAAATGGGCTACCATAGTTCTGATTCTTCAGTTAATTTAAATTTGTATTTAGCACTCAAATTCATCAATGTGATGAGTATTTTCAAGTGTGAGATTTTGCAGATCCATTCTTAGGAGTCATAAGGGGTGAGACCCTAATATGGGGATTTGAGTGTCAGATGTGTTCTTGAATCTGGTGCTTCTTTTATTCGGAATTAATTCAAATAATAAATTAAATGAGAATTCAAGGTCCTGTATGTCATGCATTAATCTATAGACTAGCTGTATTATTTAGACGGCATCAGTCACAATAATAATCTTGAGTCTAATGCGGATTTTAGATTCAAGTATTCTTGAAACTATATAAATAAGGGTTTTAGTTCTGACCATTCTCTAAATTAATAATCAAAATTTAGTAGGAAAGTCTCTAATAATACTTATTTTGATTTGAGTTCATAGTGATTTAGTTGGGATTCATGGTTAAGTATTGATTTTTAGACTTTAGATGCTATTGAGAATTATACTATTTTTAGTTGGTTTTCTTCTCAGTGCTTGGTGTTTCATTTGCTGCGGTGGTAGTTTTAGTCAAGTTCATTCGGTTTTTATGTTTTGGCTCAATTTGGGTTTCTTTAGGTCATTCAATTAGTTTATGGTCCTTTTGTAAAAACAGTGTGACTTCAGTCTGGTAAATAATCTAAATCCTTGAGAGTTAAGTTTAGCGGTGTTAAACCAGCAGTTGATGCTGGCGATATATTTAAAATGGTTTAGATTAAAAGTAATAATTGTCCTTTTTTTTGGATTAGTTACAGCTGAAAAATCACATGCTATTATTCATCATTTTAAAGATGAAAGTAGTTTAAAGTGGGCAAGAAACTCAAAATTTTCCGCCGTAGGCGAGTTAGGATTCATCTCAAAATTAGGCACTAAATCTCAATCTACTGGAGTTTTGATTACTCCATCTATTGTACTGACCTGTGGACACTGTGTTGGCTCAAGTCCTGGAGAGCGAATGTTTGGATGGTTTACTCTTGATCCGGATGGCTTAAAGGGCGACTTAGATGAATCGGTCAGTTTGAGACTGGTTGGGGACGTCAAGGTTCATGATTCACTGACTCGTGATGAGGACGGATATTTCATCGGAACTGACCTTGCTTTAGTTAAGTTGATGAGACCATTGTCAACTTCGCCTGCGGCTTTATTCGACGGAGATCCACGTAGTTTCTTTGGCAAGAATGCGTATGTTGTGGGCTATGGTCAAGCAGGTCAAGGCTCTGATCTCAAGCGTACCAGTGATGCAAGGAGGCGAATGGCGATTGTACCTGTGAGTAGAGTTGAGGAAAAGATTATGTTTATTTATGGACTGCTTTCTAACCATCCCTTTCATTTTTCAAGGGATGAAAAAAATCCTCACTTAGGAGTACCTACTTATGGAGATAGCGGTGGGCCGTTATTTGTAGGTTCTACTGAAAATATACGTATTGGTGGAATCTATCACGGTGTCATTGTTACAGAGGTTTTCGGAGCCCATATTGCTCAGGCACTTTGGAGTAATGTGAGTGCAGATCTTGAGTGGATTAGAAAGGGTGTATCCGAGTTGACTCATAGCGGGGAGTCGGTGGCTTATGGTCACTAATTCATGCCTAATTCCAGCAGGGAAGTTATTCACGGAGATAGAGACTCCTTTCGAACTGAGAGTGTAAAATAGCTTTCTGATCAGTGATGTGTATCAAGTTAGTTTCAGTGGTGATTTTATTCTAATTCATTAAAAACACCGTAAAACTAAGCCCTTTAGGGCGGGGACGACGTCAAAATGATATTTAAGTCATGAATGAGAGATTTGGGTAGCATTTTAATTTTGAGTTCGATGCATTGTTTTTGTATTTCTGAGTTGTCGGAAGCATGAGTAACCAGGAGAGCCTTAGTTGATAGGTCGAGCTTGTGAATCAGTTCTAAACCAGTAATGGATTCATCTTCTAGGTGATAATCGATAAAGAAAATACTTTTATTCAAATCAAAGCTTACAACTGCTTCAATGAGTTCGTCAGCCTTAGAAAAGAGGATCGGCTCTTGATGGATCTTGAGTCGCTTTGCCTTGAGTTTCCATAATGCATGAACTGAGGTGTCGTCGTCGAGACAGATCCAGCGAGCCTCCCTATGAATGGAAAAAGACTCAGGGAACCAAGTAGGGGGAGCTACTTTTGGGAGGAGTATTTTAAAGCAAGAGCCTTCGCTGATCTCAGACTCTATCTCCAGTCGTCCACTCCAAGAATGAATGTAGTTTTTAGCGTGGTAAATTCCTAAACCGTTTCCTTCTGGTTTATTGTAGGTAATGCCTCGTGTCCCCAATAGCGGCAGAAGATTCTTTGGAATTCCTGGTCCGTTGTCGATCACCTCTATAACGATCTCCTGATTAAGTTCCTTAAGGTTGATCTCGATGACGCCTTGGTTCCCCAGTGCCTCAGCTGCATTGTTCATCAAGTTCGAAAGCGTAATCTTAAACTTATCTTCATCCACTGCAGCAAATAACCGATTTGCATTTTCACTCGGATTAAACCTAATTTGGAGTGCTGTTCGATCATTACATTGGGTCCTGATCTCGGAAACTACATTTTTAATCAGACAGACTATAGGATAGCTTGATGGAGAGCAATTTTTAGCTTGGGTTGTTTCTAACCGATTGGATTCAAGGAGTTGATTAGCAATTAATTTAATACGGTTCAATGCTGATCGCATAATAGTCATAGATTCTTCTGGATCCGATTTAAATGCGCTTGAGATCATTTCAAGGGCTGCAACAGGAGAGCGAATATCATGGGCAACTCGAAGTGCGAGATCGTATCGTTCTTGAGCAGCTAGCGTAGTCTTAAGTTGTTCTATGCTGTTTTGAATTTGAATGACTTCAAGAGGAGTTTTCTCGGTGATCTGGATTTGCTCATTGTTTGAAAGCTTATAAATGGGTTGTAGAATATCCTTTTGTAGCTTCTCTGTAATTTGGGTCATCAAGTTTCTAAACGTGATAGCAAGTCCAGCAAATATTGCGATGAGGTAGATCAGAAAGCCTAATGTAGAAAAGTAGCTGACTTGGCCTTCGATCCTTCCCAAGGTCTTTCCAGAAAAGATAATTGGAAACCGGATTTCGGAGTGAATCCCCCTAGAGGAGCAGATGTCACTGCGAGAGATGACTTGTGAGGAAGGCTCATTGTATAAAGCAAGTTTTAGATCCTCTTGGGCTCCAAGGGCTTGAAGCTCCGATTTAAAGTCTTGAAAGACTTGCTCCACGATTATTTTTTCATCTAGAATGAGTTCTCGGGCTATGGGCCCTGAAATTTGATCGAGCTTTGATTCTACTAATTCACACAAGATTTCATGTGTTTGTCTATTCAAGGCGAAAGTGAGAATAATACTTAGGATGAATGCTACACCAAAAGTATACCACTTCATCCTACGAGTCATTCCCCAGAGTACGTCACTAAGCGATTTAGGATGTGTAATCATCATTCACTTTCTCAAGAAATACAGATCTGACAAAAAATGCCCTGTATGGGTCGTACCATTGTAGGGTCGAATCAGAGGGAGCGCACTTAATTCATTTTTTGTAGTTTGCCCTAAGTTTAATTTTCCACACGCCATTTCTGCGGCCAAAAATGCAGCATCGTAAGCATAGGCAGCTGCTGGTGTTGCCTCCATGTTTGCAAGTTTTCTAAATCGATTTGCAAAGTGGCTAGAATTTGGATTAGATCGCTTAGTCCAGCCAGTTGGGATAGAAATCTTGAGTAAGTGCTCCTTTTGGCTGAGTAAGAAGCTATGAAGCTCTCTTGGGAAGTACGTCCAATCCGTATTTGCGATGAGGTGACCACTCCAGTCTGACTCTATAATATCTTTTGCAATGAGCTCTGCGTCTGATAGGTAAGTCCCAAAAAAAATACATCTTTTCCCTTCCAGGGGAAGGCTAGCTGACTTCGAGATTTGAGTAAGGTGTAAATCATATACTTCTCCTAGGTGATCTCGAATAAAGTGTTCGCGGAATTGAAGTGAAAAATAGTTTTTCGGATTAAATACTCCTAATGTATTACTTCTCTTGCACTGAAGCGATTTTATTTCCTGACTGATTAGTTTCCACTGAGACTCGATAGGGGAGGCAATAGAGAAAAACCTAGGGTTGATCTGCTTAAGGTGACCAACAGAGGAGCCTACTGAGATTCCGGTGATCTGAGAGCCCTGAGAGAGTTTTGCAGCGAGTCGAGCTGAGCTGTTTCGAGATAAGCCTATGATAATTGCACGAGAGTCTTGTTCTTTTATGGCTTCGATGGCTTGGGCTAGAGTTTCATCTGAGCCTTTTTTTATTATTTTAGTGATTGGAATTTTACATTGGCGAATCTTGAGATGATCTGCAAGGCCTAGACTTATACCTTTTTCGATGTGCTGAATCTCTTGGTTGACTAAGTATTCGTCTGAATGATGGGGAATGATTTCAATAATATAGATGGGAAGGGTAGCTGCATAAATGAATCTAGTTGAAATAAAAAGGCAGGCCAATCCCCAAAAAAAATAAAAACGAATCATATGAAAGTAACGGGAGAGAGTAAGATTAAATAAATTCATGCCATTCTTGAGTGAGATGAGGATTAATTTAAAAGCCGTTCTTAAGGTCTCCATAAACCATGAAATTAAATCTTATTGAATTGATACATTTAGTGGAAGCTCGGCCATACGCACAGACGTATCTCGTATTTTTCTCTCTTGGTGAGGGTATATTTGAGAATTTTTCCCGGTGCTTGAAGATGACTATCCTTAAGAGGAGAGGATCTAATAGGGCTCACTTTGAGTGATGAGGGGTGTATCGTTCTTAAGGGTATTTTTCAAGGATAAAAATAGACAAAAATGATCAAAAATTACAGAAAGATGCATTTTAAGTGGAGCATCAAGGGCCTAGGTTCTGAAGGGTGCGAGGTGGGCTGGGGATCATAGGCGGGGGTCTGAATACGAGACTGATGAAGAGGGTAGGAAAAATCCCACATATTTTTTATCAACGTGGTGTCAACGAAGTTTTGTTTGATACTTCATGAAGTGAATTGGTTCATCTCAGGAGGTGCGTTTTTTAGAGGCTCGATCAGATTAAGGCAGGGTTCTTTTTTAAACAGTACTGACAGATCTATTATTTTATGTTAGCGTATAAAATTCAATTTTAATTATTTTAATCCCATGACTTTACTTCCTAAACTCCTAGTTTGTGATGATGATCGTATTTTACACTCTGCACTGAGGCTTGCTTTTCGCGGTAAGTACGAAATTGTATCGTCATATCATGGAGATGAAGCTTTAATATTTTTAAAGAAGCAGTCTTTTCAGGCTGTTATCCTTGATATTCGTATTCGAACTCAAGATGAAGGCCTTAAGTATATTGGTCGCTTTAGAGAGTTAGATTCAGATATGGCCATTATTATGGTCAGTGGGATTCATGATTTTTCTATAGTGAAAGAGGCTCTTAAGCTTGGAGCAGATGATTATATTATCAAGGATTCTCAAGCTGATGATTGGACGTTAGCGTTAAATCGTGTACTGGAAAGAAAATCTTTAGAAAAACGCAGTGAGATTTATGATCGTGAAACCGTACGGTCTGAGAAAAAAAATGTATTTATCGGAAAAAGCCCTCAAATTGAAGCACTCAGAAAACAGGTGATACGGGCACGGGAATGTTCTGCGCCTATATTGATTCAGGGTGAAACCGGAACGGGCAAGGAGGTTATAGCACGACTCCTGAGGCAAGGGTCTCAAGAAAAAAGGCCTCAACCATTTGTTGCGGTAGACGCCTCAACTATCCAGAGTTCAGTGGCTGAAAGTTTGCTTTTTGGTTATGAAAAAGGAGCCTTTACTGGAGCAGACCAAACTACACGAGGTTTATTCGAAGAGGCAGATGGCGGAATTATTTATTTTGATGAAATGGCTAATATGCCACTTTCCATTCAAAATAAGCTTCTTCGAGTGATTCAAGAAAAAGAAGTGATGCGCTTGGGGTCTTCCCGTGCCATCTCTTTAGACTTTAGAATAGTTTCTGCAACAAATCGTGATCTGCATCAGATGGTAAAGGAAGGTCAGTTTAAGGATGATTTGTTTCATCGTATTAATGTGATTCCTATCTTGATTCCACCTCTAAGAGAAAGAAAAGAGGACATTCCTCTATTAATTGAGTATTTCTTATCAACTCAGAGAGCGAGACGTTCACTTCGATTTAGTGAAGATGCATTATTTTATCTAGAGCAGTACTCTTGGCCTGGAAATGTGAGAGAATTATCCAATTTGATTTCTTTCTTGATGAGTATGGCCGAGGGAGATGAAATTGATGTTGCAGATCTTCCTGCAAAGTTCAAAGATTCATTCAGCTTTTCTCAAAGAGTAGAAAACTCTCAAGGGTTCTATAAAAAAGTACAAGAATTTGAAAAAAAGCTCTTATGTGAATCATATCTTCAATGCAAAGGAAACGTGAGTCAATTAGCTCTTCATTTAGATATGGATCGTTCGCATCTTTATCATAAGCTTAAAGAGTATCAGATACACTCAGTAAAAGTTAAAGTCACTGATATTTAGCCTAAAATTTGAATTTAGTAGCCCCCTGGAGTTGCCCCTGTCAAACCGAACCATCTAGCCGGTGAGTTGTTGCCTTCTGAATTGCCGCGGCGAAAGCATTTTCAAACCTTTATGTGGAGCTCTTTCGTTATAGTCATCGAACCAGCCTGATAGCTGAGACATGACTGTTTTGGCATCTGAAAGATCTGCAAGCCAGGTATAATCTCTCTTGAATGTCTTAACAAAGGCCTCTGCCATCCCATTAGACTCAGGGCTATAGGATGGCGTGGTGCAGATCTCAAATCCCAGTGCTCTTCCAAAGTTTACGGTCTCGTGAGCTGTATAGCATGGACCATTGTCGCTGAGCCACTGAATTACATTTGGAATTCTATCCACTTTACCAAATCGAGCTTCTACGCTTTCGACCATAAGGTCCCTGATCATGGAGCCATCAACCCCTACCGTAGAAGATATGTATCGAATTGCTTCTCTATCACAAGTATCCAAAGAGAATGCCACATGAACTCGATCTCCATTCCAACACTGAATGACGAATGAGTCCGAGCACCAGCGGGAGTTACTTCTAAGTGTAATAACGGTGCCGTCATGGGTGCGGGCTGGCCTGCCTGTATGCCGCACCAGCAGCAGAGAGTTCTGCTTCATGATGCGGTAGACCCTTTTGTGATTTATTGCCATTTTTCCTGCATCTTTAAGCTCTGAGTTTAACAACACAGTGACGCGTCTGTAGCCATATGTGGGTCGAGACTTAACGATTTTCTGAATTATTGGCAGAATCCAGAAATCATCTTGTCTTGTATGTTTCTGATCAACAAGAAGAGGGGGATCCTCTTTGGTCCGACTCATAAGATTGGAACGAGACACTTCCATTGCTCTAGACACTTCTCTCATTCGAAATCTTCCAGTCCGAGCAATGGCTGCCGCGAGATCAGTTTTTTTTCGCGTCCAATCTTGACAGCTTCTTTTAGGATTTCAATATCTACGGACTTTTGCCCAATAATGCGCTCGAGTTGGCGGATCTTGGCTTCTGCAGCTTTTAGCTGACTTACAGGAACTACTTCCTCTTCTGTTCCAACTCCGGTTAATGCCCCGTCTTCCATTCTTCTTCTCCAGTAGAATAATTGGCTAGGGATCATACCATGAAAGCGAGCTACCGACGAGACGCTCTTTCCTGGTTCATAAGTCTCCTGAACTATTGCCTTTTTCTCAGCTGGAGACCACCTCCGGCGTTTTTGCACTGATGTAACTACTTCTATTTTATTGTTAGCGCTAGTCATACTACTAGTCGTACTCCTATATCTTAAGTAACGACTAGATGGACCGGTTTAAATGGGGGCCACTACACCCCCATTTTAGACAGAACACCTAGGATTAACTTAGGTGTTAAAAATGGTAGAGCCATAATTACAAGTGATTCAACCCATAGTGCCCGGGCGTCGGCGTCGGTTTATAGTTAAAGAAAAAATTAAGATGGTAGAGGAAAGCCGCGAACCGGGATAGAATATGTCCCTTGTTGCCTGTAGATAGGGTATTGCTACTAGCTAATTATTTCAATGGAGAAAGCTTGTGGAGTAAGGCCTTGAAAATGAAGACTCTCCCGAGAGTATAGATTCGAAAACTTAGCTGGCTAGGGTGTCCATTTTTAGAGGATTAACTCCAATTTTATTTTGATTATTAAAAAAATGTTGTAATGATATCGTCTTGCTTTTGAGCTTAAAATATAGCTTTTCCTTGTTCATTAGAAATACATTTAGCCATAGTTAGATTTGGAATCCTTTCATGAGATTAGTAATGGTTTTAAGTTTGTTGAGTATCTTCGCTGCATTTGCTTGGGCGGGACCTTTTGATTTGGATTCTCTTTCAGTCGTGGATTTGGTTACTCAGGAGATGAGTGATGGCAATATTGATCCTTATGAGTCTAAGCAGGCACGTATTTCTGTGACCATTGATAGACGAGAGTTTGACGCTTGTTTGAACTCAGATCAATCTCATTCATGTCTGACTCAGGTCTTTCAGACTAATTTGAGGTCTGTTGCTACACCAGCTGCAGCAGCGATTTCTTCCTTGATTGCAACCACAACCTTGTACCCTTTAAATTTATTGAAGATGCGTGCTCAAACGGGGATGGCCATTTCTGGAGGGCCATTTTCAGGGTTTGGGCCTTATGCGTTAGCTCTTGGTTTTTCTCGTTTAGACTTTGTAGTCTACGATTATTTAAGGGCTAGGGGGTGGAGCGTTCATGAAGCTGGAGGGGCAAGTGCTTTAGCGCTGAGTATACCTAGCTCTCCGCTCTGGGTTTATCATACCAAGAGGTCATTAAAGGTTGCTCAGAAAGATTTTGTCTCATCTCAGACTGGATCTCAGACCTATAATATTCAATGTTACTTAAAAGACCTTAAGGCTGATCCTCGTTTAGCATTTAGGGGACAAGTTGTGGGTATGGCATGTGTCTTTCCTCATGCCCTCCAGTTTCAGCTCATGGAGCACATTGACCAATATCTTGACTCAGTCGGGGGAGATCAGGGTGGAAATGTGTTAACTTCGTATAGGAAGGCGGTCTCAGCTTCCGTTGCTCGAATGGTGTTGATTGCAGCCTATCCATTGGATTTACTGAGAGTGAATCGACAGAGTACTGGAAAGACTTATGCGGAGATTACAAGAACGATATGGAATGAAAGAGGGGCTTTGGGGTTTTATCGGGGAGCTCCGGTGAGTATACTGAAACAAATCCTATGGACCTTTGTAAATCGTGCTACTTATGATGGTCTTAAAGAAAAATTTGAGGGTGATCGCTAGGACTTTGGGTCCTCATCTCACCGTAAGTCCGGTCATGAGTTGAAGTGGGTTTAAAAGCGCTCAAATCAGTTCTGATCACGTTTTTTGACAAGTAATCCTGCATTAGTCCTATATTCTTATGATTGAAATCATCAGTTTAAAAGACATACTGATTGATGAGCCAAAAATGGCAGAATGTTCCACCCAAGACAAAAAGGTGCCAGATTTCATGGAAACCAAAGAGATTAGGAAAAGGATTTGGCCATTTTAGTGCATAAATTAGGGAGCCGACTATGTAGAGTAGTGCACCGCCAAAGAGCCAGAGAAGTCCACTAACAGGAAATGCTTTCCATAAGTCAGGAAGAACAATTACGCCAATTGAGGATAAGCCGATATAGAGGGCTACTCTAAGCCAGCGTGAGTTTTGCTGCGTGAAGAGTTTTAAAGCGATTCCCAAAAGTGCACAAATCCAAACAGCTATTAAAATTCTAGAGCCTTTGTGAGCTTTAAGAACTCGGATACAAATCGGAGTATAGCTGCTGGCTATGAATAAAAAGATAGCTGAGTGATCAAGTTTTCGTAGTTTTTGAATTACAGATTCCCGTACTGGAATTAGGTGATAGGCAGCACTTGCAAGATAAAGAAAAATTAAGCTAGCGCTGAAAATTAAGAAAGAAATCATGTGAGAAAACTTCATATTGAGTAATGGATGCTTGATCCAGAAGAAAATCATTCCGATGAGCGCAAGTAATGCCCCAAAGAGGTGAGTGAGTCCGCTAATAGGCTCTCTGAGATATTTTTTTATACCTCTTGGTGTCTGCTTTTGAGTATCTTGATTCTGATTCATAGTATAACCTTGAATTTATTTCTATTGAGACAGAGCGCTACTAATTAAAGTGATGTCTATCTTATCATAGGTTCTAGTATGGGAATTATAAATAGTGGTATTCAAGAAAAGAAAACTTTGATGAGTAAGTAAATAGGGTGTTATTTCTGATCCGGATTTATCTTTATTAGGTAATTGAGTTGTGCTGCTTATGGCGATTTCTTAAGTAGTTATTGATTATATAATGACAAGTTCAACTCTCTAAAGCTGCTCATTATTCTGTAAATTAATTCGTCAGTCGGTATATTGACTAACTGGCTAGAGTCAGGTTGATCTGGAAATAAAAAATTTATTTAAAATATAATTATTAGTCAACTATTGCTGTAGCTATTGAGTGCCTGAGTCAGAAATCTTTACTATTAGGTTTACCTTCTACTACCTCAAGACTATAAATTATAATGAATTATAAAATGATTCATTAATTCATGATTATTTGGGAAGAAGGAATAATGAGTGGAGTTAGGCAAGTCGAGTTTTATCAAAAAAAAACTCACTGGATGAGATTTAAGGCCTACTTAAGCATAGGGTTATTAACGTTGAGTTTTTGTAATCTAGCTCTTGCAATAGAGATTCATAGTGCTGAATTGTCTGTAGTCGATGCTGTATTGGAAGGGTTAAGGCATTCTCCTCAGATTCAGAGCGCTGAAGCTAGATTTGAGGAAAAAGATTGGGGAAGAGTGGGGGCGCTATCTGGATTTCTCCCTACGATTTCAGTCAGTGCCCAACATTTCTTTTCGGCTAAGTACCAGTACCTCAATACTAACTTTGGCGGAAATCCAGCGCAGTTTCCTATGGTATTTCCCAATACCAGCTTGACATTGTCAGCTATGTTGCCCCTGTTTGATGGCTTCCAGAATTGGAATCGTTACGAGGCTCAACGGCTGCAGGCTCAGGTTGCCCATGAGCAGCTGAAGTGGGGCAAGCTTCTGACTTCTCAAGAGATCAGAGAGCGATTCTATCAGGCACTGGCTGCTCAGGAGTTACAGAGTGTTTATCGTGAAAATCTAAAGACCATTCAGGATCATTGGAATCAGGTTCAGCTCTTAAAAAAGGGAGGATCTGCAACTCACTACGATCTTCTTCGTGTAGAAGTACAAAAGAGCGAAGCTGAGTCGGAATTGTTGCAGTCAGAAGATAACTTCGTATTGGCTCGCCAAAAGCTTACCTTGAGTATGGGTTTATCTGAAGATGATCGTGCACTTTTTGGATCACTTCCAGAGCCAGATCTGCATGTATTAAATCAGTTTAAGTTTGAGGTTGCACAACAAAGGGCAGACCTACAGGCCGAGAGAAATAGTGTTGAAGCAGCTCATTCTATGCGTCGAGCTGACCGTTCGTTTTGGTTTCCTAAGGTTTCTCTGGGAGGGCAGTATACTGTTTACGGGCTGCTCTCGTACAATAGTCAATCCAACTCTGTTCAAGATCCAAATCAATATCATTCTGCCTATAATCTTGGAGTATTTCTGAGCTGGAATCTCTTTGATGGGCTTTCATCAGTAGCGCGTTCACAGCAGTCTTTTTATCAGGAGGTCCAAGCTGAAAAGCAACTCCATCAGAGTCAGATCAAGGCTCTTTATGATTTTGAGTTTTGGAGGCGAAGGTTTCGCTACAGTGCTGCACTTTTTTTAGCCAAGAAGACTGAGGTCATCAAGGCTCAGGAAAGTGTAAGGCTTGCTCAAGTAGGATATCAAGCAGGAGTAAGAACTAATACCGAAATTTTGGACGCAGAGCTTGAACTTTTTAAAGCGCGTGCTGGAATTGTGCATGCTAAGCTAGCATGTGTCGAAGCGCTCATTCATCTAGAACTAACAGTAGGTCAAGCGCTTCCCGTTAAAAATTAGTTAAACAAGGAGTAGAATAATGTCTCAGTCATTGGTAGAAGAGAGAAAAACATTCTCTCAGGAAAAGAAAAAAAGGCTTTTCATTATTTTTCTCGCTTTTATGGCGCTCGGAGTAGGGTATTTTTTTTATCGCTCCTACTTCTATATTTCTACTGATGATGCTCAAGTGCATGCAAAAACAGTTATGATTTCTGCAAAAGTTTCAGGTTTTATTGTCCAGGTCAATGTTGAGGAGAATCAAAGCGTTAGGGCAGGTGATATTTTAGCTCAAGTTGATCGTAGAGACTATCTTAATAAACTGAATCAAGTTGAAAATGAGATGAACTCTGTTTCAGCACGCGTGAGCGATGATGAGAGAAATTTTAAAAGACTTCAATCCCTCTTTCAAAAAAGGGCAGTTTCTCAGCAGCAGCACGATAATGCACTAGCCGTTTATCAGGAGGGTAGTCGTAGGTTAAAAGCTTTGCAGGCCCAAGTCGATCAAGCACAGCTCAATCTTGATTATACCCAAATAAAAGCTCCTTCCGATGGGTTCATTGCCCGAAAGTCGGCTGAGGTAGGAGTGCTGGCCTCTGTAGGTATGCCTTTATTCGGATTTGTGAGTGCGAAGGAGCGATGGATTGAAGCTAACTTTAAGGAAACAGATCTCAAGCCTATGAGAGTTGGAAATGAGGTGGTCGTCTCGGTGGATGCTCTACCTCAAAGAAAGTTTCATGGTAGAGTTCACAGTATTAGTCCCGCCACTGGTGCGACGTTTACTCTTTTACCTCCAGACAATGCTACGGGTAACTTTACCAAGGTAGTGCAGAGAGTACCCGTGAGGATTAATCTTGATGAATTGTCAGTAGAGGATATTGAGAGTTTAAGAGCAGGTTTATCAGCTTTTGTGAGTGTAAGGGTGAGGTAGTTAAAGAATAGAGGCTAGCTCCATGAGTGATTTTAAGATTTCTCGGGATTCCAGATGGATCATCTTAATTGCGGTGCTAGCCTCGCTCTTAGAAATCATTGACACGTCTATAGTGAACGTTGCCATTCCAACGATGATGGGTAACTTGGGGGCAACTCTTGAGGATATCAGCTGGGTAGTTACAGGATACATTATTGCTAACGCCATTGTGCTGCCTATCTCTGCATGGTTAGGCAGTAGAATAGGCAGGAGAAAATACTATGTGGGATGTATTTTGGCTTTTACCTTGGCTTCAGTTCTCTGTGGATTAGCTCCGAATCTTTTTACTCTTACACTCTTTCGAATTATTCAGGGCTTAGCTGGCGGCGCACTCCTTCCTACCTCACAAACATTAATTCAAGAACAATTTCCAAAGGAAAAAGCCGGTCTTGGGAGTGCCATTTATGGCATGAGTGTTATGGTAGGGCCTACTATTGGACCCACACTGGGAGGGTATCTTACAGATCATTATGGATGGCGTTCGATCTTTAATATTAATCTCCCTCTAGGGCTCGTTGCTGCACTTCTTGCTTTTACATACATTAAGGCCCCCGCTCATGAATCATCTCTTCCTCCTCATCAAGAAGGGGGCGTCGCTCCTATTCAGAAGAAAAAACCAGCTATGGATTCCGTTGGGCTTGCTCTCTTGTGCTTAGGTGTAGGGTGTCTTCAGTATGTTTTAGAGCGAGGACAGGCTGATGAATGGTTTGATTCTAGTGCTATTCGTATCTGTTCCCTGATTGCGGCACTCTCGCTACCTGCATTTATTTGGTGGGAGCTCAAGGTTCCACATCCGATTATCAATCTCAGGCTCTTTAAAGACTCTGTGGTCAGGAACGGAACTCTTCTCATGGCATGTGTAGGTACGATGCTCTTTGGTATGGTATTCGTTTTACCTGTTTTTGTGGGGCGTATCATGCACTATGATGCAACTCAGACAGGAGAGCTTTTTATTCCTGGTGCCCTACTGACAGCATTTTGTATGCCTTTTGTCGGAAATCTCTTAAAAAGAGTGAATCCTAAATACCTTATTTTCTTTGGGGTAGTTGTGGTCGAGATCTGTCTCTTTATGATGACTCAGTTTACTACTCAGAGTGGTTCAGGTGATTTGTTTTGGGCTCTCTTAGTTCGTGGCCTTGGTATGGCATTCCTCTTTGTGCCCATTAATACCATGGTATTAGGTAAGTACAGAGGAGAGAATCTGGGGCAGGCTGCCGGGCTATTAAATCTCTCACGGCAGTTAGGTGGAAGTGTGGGTATTGCGCTGATTGCAACCTTAGTACAGACGATGAGCCGTCAAAACTATTCTGACCTGATGAATCATGTGAGTTTAATCCAGCCTGTTACATATTCCTCGTTCCAGGCGTTGCAAGCCCAGATGACAGGCCAAGCACAAGAGATAATTGGATTTGCTGACCCCAGCCACGCTGCTCTTAAATTGATGAGTCTACGAGTGGATCAGCAAGCATTCATGTTAAGTTTTAGACAAGTGATGTCACTCTTGTTTGTTTTGTTTGCATTCTCCCTGATTCCGCTAGCTCTGATGAGGACGGTTGATCGAAAAAGTTCTCATTGAGGTGTGCAACCCAACGGTATGGTCTTTCTCTTGTTCAAAGCATGGGTGAAATTAGGGAGCTTATACGAAATACTGTCTGTATCTCTGAAGGGTGGGCTTCTACAAAGAGGACGCTTTGTCCTAAGAGAGAGAAAAGAACTTCGGGATCATTCAATATTGCGTGAAAAACGCGCTGTGAGTGGGTTGTTGGGGCTGAGGTGGGAGTTCTGGGTAGCTGTAAGTGATAAAACCAAGTATGGATATATCCAATAGGCCCAACCTCTGTAGTAGCTTCAACAAGAGTTGAGTGCTCATAAAGCTGAGAAATGATCTCAAGAGGAACTCCATTCGAGAGGACTTCCACGAAAGAATGATCCTTAAAGAGTAGCCTCATATAAAGAGTTCTAGAGGTGGTATCCTGTTTTGAGCCATCCTCTCCATGATCACCATGAAATTCAATATTTTTGCCCTGGAAGATCTGAATCTGAGAGATCTTTGATCCAAAAACGTGTTGGATGAAGTTTAAAGATATTCCCCAGGGGGGGAGGTTCCAAGCTATTTTTACGTCGGGCAGTTGTCGTGCGAGATAAAATAATCCCTGTGAAATATTCTTTGGGTGTCCTTCAGGAGTCATCTGAAGAATCTGCCTTTGAGCGTAGCGAGTTTTTAGCTCAGGTTCGATAGCTCTGACAAAAAGTCTTCTCGCTTTTCGGTATTGGACTTCAGGATCAATAGCGGAATGAATAGACTTTGAGGTGATGTGTAGATTGACGAGAGAAGAGTGGTCCAGATATTTTGCGATGATATATCTAAGGGGATCAATTCCTCCTTCCTCTAAGAATCGATCATCGAAACCTCCTGCTAAACTGAAAAGACAACAGAGCTGAAAGACTGTCCACACACATAGAACTCGGATTTTGAAATTCATGACCCTCCCAACAATACTATCGGAATTCGTACATGAATCTAAAAAAAATGCAATAATTCTTGAACATCAGTCTGATGTATTTAACAGTATTATACGTAATAAGAAAATGAGATAGCCAATTAAAGATCGGGTCTTAAAAAATCTGATCAGTAATGGGGTAATCTTATAGAGAAAAGAATAATTATAATCATATTAGTAAATGTTTAAAAATAATCAAAAGATATCGCGCCAATCTATTTTATAAAAATTGGATGCACTAATATTTTAGTATTAGAATAAAAATATGAGGCTGTCCCAAAAATAGAAATTAGTTGATTAAAAATAAGAAAGGCGTTTTTTTTTAGGTGCTTAAACCGAACAAAAGAGAACGCCCAATGGAAGACTTACACCTATCTCGAGCAATTTGGAAGAAATTTAAACCGAGGATTGAATCGCCAAAAAGATTGATGGAAGCCAAACGAGGGCGACCCATCGCAAGTGAAAGAATGGCCTTTTTGGAGATTTGTTATATGGTTTGGAGCGGATACTCATGGAGAGCTCTTCCGTCAAAGTTTGGAAAAAAGAGCACAGTTCATCGGTACTTCAAAAAGTGGGCTGATTCTAACCTATTTCAGAGGCGTTGGCACACAGTACTTGTTTTTCTGAATCAGAATGGCCGCCTCAAGAACGAACCTTATCTTGTTGATGGTTCGCAGGTAGTGGTTCAGTATTTTTCTAATAAAATCGTCTTTATCAGTAGCAAGCTGCGTCCAAAAAGGGGCGATCAAGTTTTCACTACTGGTAGATGCCCAAGGAGTTCCACTGGCCTCAGTACTTGGTTCTGCCAATGAACATGATACAAATCTTCTTGAGTCGACGATCAATCAAGAAGTCATAAAGCGGTTAAATTTTGGAAAAAGAGTCCTCCTTGGCGACAAGGAATATGTCGGCCCTCACCAACAAACCACTACGATTCTGCATGGATATCATCCAGTATTTTGCCCTAGAAAGTACCATTATGAAGCTCTCTCCAAAAAAGAAAGAATGATTTTGACATCCAACAGGTGGATTGTTGAAAGAAGAATTAGCTGGATAAAAATCCTCAGAAGAGTCAAGGTTTGCTATAAGAAATCGTTAAAACACTTTCTGTCATTTCTTGATCTGGCATGCCTTATGATCTCATTCCATAAAAGATATCATTGATTTTTGGGGCAGAGTTTAATTTGTAATTGAATATCTTTTAATGCTCTTTATCAGCGTTAGCTATGAGCCACTTTGACAGGTTTGACTTCCACAGATGAACGGCACAAAAATGCTTGTGTTACCTTAGGCTATAAATAAACTACAACTGACATACAAATGGAGCTAGAGTTCGCAGGTACAAAAGCGCCGGTCACAGATGCAATGTCAAGCAATGGTGCAATTGATTGGGAGAAAGTGTAGGAGTTCCTCAGGAGCAAATTCAGAAAATCTTCAGAATGTTGTGTTTCAGATTAATCCAAGCACATGTGTAGGTTCTGCTTCCTATGCCTGGCAGGAAGGTGGATGTGATAGTAATTCACGCGTATTTAATGTTTTCACCAAGGCAGATGAAGATTCTATCGGTGGTTGTGGATTTTTTGGATTTGGGAGTCCGTATTCTTGTTTCATCTGCTCTGAATAATACGATTAGCAAATTCATTTATAATTGGGCGGGACCTGGTAATAGTCACGACGGATTGAGCAATAAAGCACAGAAACAGTGTATGATTAAAGACTCTTCTGGGTGGTTTACTTCTGTGGCTGTAATAAGAAAGTATTGTATATGCAGCCACTAATTCTTGCAACATTACAGCAGGTTTCATCTTTAAGTATGGTTTAGTTGATTCTACAGGTGGCTCGGGGTGGGATGATCATAGCGCAGGATTGACAAATGCTCTTGTTGATCTTACCAGTGATACAGATTATGCAAAATATGTAGCTCCAGCAGCTCCATCTACTCCTTAATAGGTTTTTGCATATTATTTGATACTGGCTTTACAGCTCAAAATTATTTGTTCTAGGGCCATTTTTATTGCTCGATCAGTAGGTATTTTGAATCGCTATAGAGTTTTTTCTAGAGTCTGGATAGTAAAAGGTTTTTCTCTACATAACGGTCTTTGAGCCACTGGGAGAGTGCGCTTGCATCCTGAGGTAAAGTGTCAAGAGGATATCTTCTTATGTGAAGTTCAAATTCCTTAATGTATCCCAGGCTGAGTTGAACAATACTGGGTACCCCGCTTCTATAGATGAGCGTCACATCATAAACTGCAGTGATGCAGGAAGATAGTCCATTGACTGAAGCCACAAATCCCTTTGTTTTTGGGATCATGCAGTGAGAGAGAATAGGAAGTCCTTTCTCTTTGCAGTAAGCTTGATTTTTTTTAAGTTTCTCAGGAGTGATGCGGGTGCCTTCAACAAAGCTAATCAGCCAGAGCGGGATGTGGTTTTTTTTAAAGTTAGAAAATGTTTTCTCAATCTGAGCTTGATCCTGATTCCAGGAGCGTTTGACAAAAATACAATCCAAAAAGAGCATTCCCCAACCCATGCCTGGAATATATTTTAAAATATCTTTAACAAACCATTTCAAATCTTTGAGGGTTCCCTTCTCTTGTGCGAGCATCATGAGGGGGAATACATCAACCATCCCTTGGTGGTTGACGATGAGTAGTGCGTTTTCTTGTTGTGGGATTTCATCTCCGGTAATGATGAGGTGCATTCTGTGAAGAGTTTTGAGAACTTGGACACAAGATCCCCACCATGATCCAGCACAGCGTCGATTAAAGTCTCTGAAGAGCTTACGGGAGAAGAGAAGAAGAATCAGACTTGCCATTTGTGCTAAGTTTGTGATGAGTAGAGTCACGCAAAGGCCAAGTGCTGTGAAAACTCCCAGAGCGCTGTGAATAATTAAAGAGAGCGTTATAGGCGGGCGAGATTTAAAGTGTTTTAAAGCCATGCTGGTACTCTAGCAATCGAGAGAGTATACGTCAAAGCTTTGCTACTAGGACTGGGTAAGGTTGAGAAAGATGAGGATGTTCTTATGGAGATGAGGCAAGTGAATCATTGGGAGAGTATTTTTTGTGAACATTTGGCAGAGAAATTGAGGAACTCCACTCATTTGGATGCATCTCATGATCTTGCTCATATCAAGCGTGTTGTAAATGCGGCAATGCAGATCTGTCAGAATGAAGGGGCATTTTGGCAGGTCGTTTTACCTGCAGCTTGGTTTCATGACTACGTGATTATCCCCAAGAAAGACCCAAGGCGTGCTGAGGCGTCGCGTCTTTCTGCTCAAGCAGCCCTTGTATATCTCGAATCAGTACATTATCCCGGGGAGTATTTCTCAGATATTGCTCATGCTATTGAGGCACATAGCTTCAGTGCAAACATAGAGTGCCGCTCCTTGGAGGCAAAAATTGTTCAGGATGCAGATCGTTTAGATGCGCTAGGAGCAATCGGTTTGACGCGGTTATTTAATACGAGTGGACAAATGGGGAGTTTACTCTATGAAGCTTTAGATCCCTTAGCAACTCAGCGAGAGCTTAATGATCAACTCTTTGCTTTGGATCATATTTTTAAGAAGCTATTTCCCATTGTAAGGACCCTAAAAACTGAGTCAGGACAACGAGAAGGGTATCAAAGAGTTCAATTCATCAAGGTTTTTGTGGATCAGTTGATGCACGAGATTGGAATGAGAAAGAACTCAGGAAGTCTTTGAGCGATTCTATTTAAACCCATGGATTCTAAATGTTCTGCGCGCCCTCAATTGGGAGAACCATCGCCTTATTCGTTGCGTTCTTGGGGGGTTTTGATATTTGATAAACAAGCTTAGAGGTAACAAGAATGTCAAAAGATTCCACAATAGTTCATCAGTCTAATTCCCCCTCAATTGATCCAGGGTCAAACCCAATTGCGAGTCAAAACTTCATTCGTCACATGATTGATGAGGGTCTAAAGACAGGAAAACATGGCGGAAAAGTAGCGACTCGGTTCCCTCCTGAGCCAAATGGGTATTTGCACATTGGGCATGCAAAGTCGATTTGCCTTAATTTTGGATTGGCGCGCGATTACCAGGGGACGTGTAATCTGCGATTTGATGATACAAACCCTATTAAAGAAGATATCGAGTACGTTCAGTCTATTCAAGACGATGTGAGATGGTTGGGTTTTGAATGGACCGGCATGTACTATGCCGCTGATTACTTTGAACAGATCTATGACTATGCCGTTCAATTGATTCGGTTGGGTAAAGCTTACGTTTGTGATCTCAATGCAGAGCAGATGAGAGAGTATCGAGGAACCCTCACTGAGTCAGGCAAGGAAAGCCCATACAGGAATCGCTCAGTAGAAGAAAATTTAGATCTGTTTACTCGCATGCGTCATGGGGAGTTTCCTGATGGGTCTCGCACATTGCGTGCTAAGATTGACATGAAATCCCCCAACATTAATATGCGCGATCCTGTCCTTTACCGTATACGAAGGGCCCATCATCATAGGACTGGGGATCAGTGGTGTATTTATCCAATGTATGATTACGCCCATCCTCTTTCAGATATGATTGAGGGGATTACCCACTCCATCTGTACGCTCGAGTTTGAAGATCATCGGCCGTTTTACGACTGGGTGTTAGAGACTTTGAAAACACCCTGTCATCCTCAACAAATTGAGTTTTCACGATTAAATCTAAACTATACTGTGATGAGTAAGAGAAAGCTTCTTCAGCTCGTTCAGGAAAAGCATGTCAGTGGTTGGGATGATCCCCGTATTCCTACCATTCAAGGACTGAGGAGAAGAGGGTATACCCCAGCAGCTTTAAGGGATTTTTGTGAACGCGTTGGCGTGACAAAAAAAGAAAGCTGTATTGAGATGAGCATGCTTGAGACTTGTGTTCGAGAGGATTTAGATCGAACCGCTCCTCGTGCAATGTGTATTTTACGTCCTTTAAAGGTAGTGATTGAGAACTATCCCGAAGGTCTAGTTGAAGAAATGGAAGTTGCAAATCATCCAAGTGATCCTTCTATGGGAACTCGCAAAGTACCATTCTCAAAGGTGATCTATATTGAGCAAGATGACTTCATGGAGGAGCCTCCGACAAAGTTTTTCCGGCTAGGACCGGGGCGAGAGGTTCGTCTAAGAGCTGCATACTTTATTAAGTGTGTAGGCTTCACCAAAGATCCTAAGACAGGTGAAGTGACTGAGCTCAGATGTACCTACGATCCTGAGACTAGAGGGAAGAACCCTCCAGATGGAAGAAAAGTTAAAGGGACCATACATTGGGTGTCTGCTGAGCATTCAGTAGAGGCTGAGGTGCGTCTTTATGATCGACTCTTCTCAGTTCCATTTCCAGGTACAGGTGATTCAGACTTTTTGAAGCAAATTCACCCTGAATCGTTGGTGACTCTAACCAAGAGTAGGGTAGAGCCAGGCTTGAGTGCGGTTCAGCCTGAGAGTCGTTATCAGTTTGAGCGCTTGGGATATTTCTGCTCTGATCGAGCAGATTCAAAGCCCGGCAAGCCAGTGTTCAATCGCACAGTGACCCTTAAGGACTCCTGGGCCAAGGAACTCGCAAAGTAAAGCGTTTTACCTAAGAGCATCTTTTTGTTCAGAAACTTGCTTCATTGAGTCTGACGAAAAGATTCTCTTTCTAATGATTTTCAAAAAAGGGCCGATTCAGTTGAATGGAGTAATCTCGATTACACCATCGAATGGCATGTGATTTTGAAGGAGAGTACGTAGAATGTGTAATCTCCCATTGGGTATGAGAGAGGAGGAGAGCTCCTGCATAGACTCTAGCTATGGTAAAAGCTAATGCCCTTGCTGAGTAGTGTAAGTTGCTAGTCTTTTCTTCTGAAGATTGCTGGAGTGTGTTTTCAATCACTGCAAGGCCATGTAAAGTTTTTTGCACGCTTCCCATAAGTTCAGGATGATGAATCTCTGAGAGTAGTCTCCTGGTATCTTCAAGAAATGCGAGAGCTGAATGCTCCTTTTCAATTGCTCTTAGGCAATCTAGGCTAAGAACGTCTGTAGTTCCTTCCCAAATGGAAAGGACTTGGGAGTCTCTTAAGAGTTTAGGTAGACCAGTATCTTCAACATATCCAGCTCCTCCAAAGCACTCTAAGATCTCACTTGAAACCGCTATGGCCTGTTTGGCTGTGTAGAGTTTAATGACAGGCGTGAGGAGTCTGAGTAAAGCGGACTCTGAAATGCTGGCTTGATTTGTTTCCTCTTTTCCCAAGAGCTCGCTGGTCCGAAATACTAGAAAAAATGCACCCCATAGTTCTGTCTCAAGAGATTCAAGGCGTTGACGAAATAGAGGTTGATCTTTGAGAAGCTGACCAAAAGCTGAGCGCTTCGTGCTGTAGTCCTGGGCTAGTGCTATTCCCCTTCTCATGAAGCCTATTGCGCTGCAGGCATTCCAGATGCGTGTGATATTAAAGAGAGATGCAATTCTTTTTACTCCCGCTCCCTCCTCTGCAATGAGCTGTGCTGGCGTGCCGTTCAAACAGAGCTCAGCTGTAGGAAGTGCATGAGTTCCAAGCTTATTCTTAAGGCGGTGAATTTGAATTTGATTAAGGTGCCCGTGATGGTCTCTTAACTCAAGATAGAATAAGCTTAAGCCTCTACTACCATTGGGGGCTCCTTCAATTCGTGCAAGTGTCATTGCTATTTGTGAAGTGGTTGCTGATGTGAACCACTTTGTGCCGTAGAGGCGATAGAGTCCATTCTCTTGTTTTGCTACGGTGGAGGTGTGGCTGACATCAGATCCTCCTGTCCTTTCAGTCATCCATTGGCCTGCTGTCCAAAATTCTTTTGGATCTGAGCTGGTTAGGTGCCGAAAAGCCTGAGTATTGAGCTGAGTATCCCCGTAAAGCTCAATGGCGCGTGCTGCACCGTCTGTCATAGCTAAAGGACAAGTGTAAATAGCCGAGGATGGACCATAGAGATAGACTTTAGAAAATTGAAAAATACGTGAGTATTCTCCTTGTGTTCTGTCGTATGCAATAGCAATGAGCTTTTCTTCTACTGCAATTTCCTCAAGTCTTCTCCATGCTTCACTCACCTTAATGTGGTCAATTCGCCTACCCCATGGGTCAAAAGGAATATGAACAGGAGGTTGAGCTTCTGCTTGAATCCCTAGTGTCTCAATTTCATGAACCACACGAGTTCCGAGTTGCTTCAGCTCAGGTTCAATCTCCATTAAGAGATGAGTTGGCAGTGTTCTTTTGAGGTAAGTTTGTATTAGAGTGTCACTCAGATAGGGGTTTTGAAGCACAGGAGGAGATTGAAAAAAATCACTCATGAATAAGATCCATACATAATCAAGGGTACTTGGATCAAGAGCTAAGGTTCATTTCAAGTCACGAATGTTGCATAGTTTGAGATTCTCACGCTAAAGGTGTTCAATATGACTTTCTAGTTAAAAAAATGGATCTTTAGCTCAAATGGGCTTGATAGAAGCAGCTGAAGAAGAAGTAATGCAGTTTAATTTTTGATCGTGTAAGGCATAGGATGCTTGAGATGCAGGATCAATCTGGATAGGAAGAATCTCATGCAGATTCGTGTTTTGTCCTTAATTATTCTCTCTGCCTGCCCATTTCATTCATGGGTAGATGCTCAGATTACTTATGCTTCACCTCAAATCTCGAAGTGCGCTCAAAGCATCAGTCATATTTCAATTGCGGCTTCTTTTAGAGGGGTTAGACCTTTAATGACGTGGAGTTTAAGTCCTCACTACTTAAGCAGGCAATCTCAGATGAGTCTAAAAGCGCTTGGATTGAGACTTGTTCCGAGGTTTACGCAGAAAAAAAATCAGAAGGAATTATCTGATCGGTTGCGTGCAAGAGTCATGTACTCTTTAGGTCAATTTTAGTAGGATGAAGTCGATGGAGCCTTCCTTCTGAGGAGATTGGGAGAGGCTGAGAGAGTCTATGTTGCTAAGTTACCTGAAGCACAAGCCATGTTGATATTTCAAATCGTGAAGCTTTGGGTTCGTGACGCAGGCATGGACGCAAGACTTCATATTGAGCTGAATGAGCATGAACCTGAACCGTCCAGCATGGCAACTCAGGAGAGGGTTACACTGCTTTATGTCTCCGGAGTGATTGATGACTTAAAAAACCTATTTACTGGGATCCAAAAATTGGGGAATTCTCCTGAAGGTTTAGTCGAACCTCATCTATGTTCTCTAATTTCATTAGGTGAATTAAAGTAAGCTGTTCATACGGTAGTCTTGGTGCACTGGGTAAGGAGCCTGGGTACTCGTGTTGACACTCATTTTTAAATTCATTCTCATAGATAGGTTTTTGGGTAATTGCAAGGTTGTGATTAGGAAGCCTACAAACCCCTCGTTTTCTCTCCTCACAAGACTGAGAATGCCAATGCTCATCCTCTCGTTGTAGATAGGTACATTTTCGAAATTCTTCAAAATGATCTGGAGCCCAACTCCAGATGAGGGCCTTTAGGCGTTCATCGCCAACGCTCACCTGATCAAGTGTTGGGCTTATATTGCATTGAGTGATGGTTTTAGAGTCCTCGAGTGTCATCTGCATATCGGTTCTTCCCCAAACTCTGTCTTCGTGAGAGAAAATGAATCTCATCTTTCGATATGGATCACTTAGATTTAGCCAAGGATATGTAGTTCGATATTCAATCTGAGAGCAATTCATGCCTCGAGCTTGTCTTACGTCAATGCTTGTATCGTAGCTGAGGTCAGAGCCATAGGGACTTGCCTGATGGAGCCATCGCCCACCGTGGGTGTTTCGATCAAAATAAATGATACGCTTTCCAAGCTTGATGAGTTCTCGGGGAGTTGGCCAACGAGACTCATTTCCCCAGGGTGTAGTGTGGTCTTTGAGCATCTCAGGAGTAAAGATGAGTTCGCCTAGATATTGTTCCAAGGGCGAGTTGACATCCTCATCGTTCCCTCCATGCGCAGGTTCAGCGTAATCTTCAGAGAACAAAATGAGTACCTCTTGAGCGTTATCGGGATTATTGATCCAATTTCGAATCTCCTTTAAAACATCAAAATAAAAGCGCTCAGTGGGTAAGCACCCTAGGGCATAGGTGGAACCATCCAAATATCGGACTGGGTATTCCTCATTTCCATGGCAAGTTCGAGCATAGCCACGAATCATATGAATGTCGATATCGAGAACTCTAACCCCTAAATCCATGAGATCGCTAAGTGAGTACCACTGATTGAGTAAGAAGTGAGGAACAGGGAGGTATCTAGGGGTGTCTGCCAGATTGGCAGTAGAGTTATGTGTTGAGAGGTGAACATTTAAGTTGATAGGCACATCATTTGCTAAATATCGCTGATATTTTAGGGCCCAGTATTTCCATGATTTCTTAAATTCGCGGACCTCCTCAAGGTGTCTCGTACGATTCACGCATATACCATTGTCTGCAGTTAATCCACGGTCGCATCCCCCGCTTCCACTATGCCACCAATATAAGCTAAACAGACCGCATTCAGGCTCAGACTCATTGCCGCAGTGCTGCGTTGGAAAGATATGAGCAAAGCTACTATGTAAAAAAAAGAACTGTAAAAAGAAAATAAAAAGCCCGTTGATAAAAAATTTAAGCATAAGATCCTCTTTTTAGTGATCATAAGCATGAGGTCAAATCTGAGGCAATAAAGATTATTCATAAAATATAAATCAACTGGACTTAGTTCTACGCTTGAATTTTTATAACTGAATAAAAATTCTATATTTTATTAATAATTACATTAATATTTTAATTTAAAAATAGAGGCCGTAATCAAAAACTAAGTTTGGAATAATATTGATACTGTCCTAAAAATATAAAATAGTTGTTTTATAATAAAAGGCGTTTTTTTAAGGTGCTTAAACCAAAAAAAGAGAACGCTCGATGCAACGCTTACACTTAGCTCAATCTATTTGGAAGAAATTTCAGTTACTCATCAATCCTTATCAGGGCGCAACTGTAGCGAGAAGAGGTCGTCCAGGAGTTCATTTGAGGAGAGCTTTTCTAAGGATATGCCATCTGGTGTGGAGTGGTTGCTAATGGAGAGCGCTTCCGCCTAAGTACGGAACTCGGACCACTGTTCATTGCTATTTCACAGAATGGACCAACCAGGCTTTTTTCTAAGGCTTTGCAAACTTTGACTTGCTTTCATGGATAAGAGAGGAAAAATGAAGAGCGATCTGCATAGTGTTGATGGCTCACAAGTCGTCACTCATTCTCTTCTAAAGACGATTGCATTGATTGCCCTCAATACCGACCTAAGCGTGCCATAAAGTTCTCACTTCTGGTAGACTCAGACGGAACCCCGCTTGCCACAATCCTGAGTTCTGCTCATCAGCATGATACAAATCTGCTGGACTCCACCCTGGCACAGAATCCAATAGGTACTGGAACTTACACCAAAACTAAGCTTTTAGGAGATAAAGGGTACGTCGGAGGAAGGCAAGAGCTGACTGTAGGGATTCATGAATACCAGCCCATCTTTCACCCAAGAAAATATCACTTAGATCACCTGAAACCTTCCCAAGGAAAGTTACTCATTCAACATCGATGGAAAGTAGAGAGAACCATCAGTTGGTTGAAGAGCTACAGGAGAATCAAGTATTGCTATGAAAGATCATTTGATGCCTACCAAACATTCCTAGATCTAGGATGCCTCTTGATCTCATTCCAAAAACTAGATTTATGATGTTTGGGACAGGTTCATATTTAATAATTAGATCATTCTCATGTATTGAATGAGAGTCTTTAGTTATATGAGAGGTTTAAAAGGGTTCTAGTTTAACTCCCAGTACAACGATTGAGTTCGTGGATTTTTTTGATTTTAGCGAGGAATTTGTTGAAGTTGATTGATTAGAATAGATTATGTTAAATCTAATTTTTAAAAAGTGAGATTTGTATTGATTTAGAATTTTTATGTTTAAATGAATAGAAAAAATGATAAGTGTTTTTTTGAAACATAATTTTTAAAAAAGATAATCCATAATGCTATATGATTTGCTACAGCCTATTTCGCGTAAAGAAAAAACTATACCTTATAGACATTGTGAATAATCTTTAGTATGAGTTTGAACGTCTAGTATCATGACGAGGGCTAGTTTAAATTAGTGAATTAAAGCAGAAGGTGAATTTCTGTGGGTGCTTAAACTAGGTCTTGCATGGAGATAAGTGCCAGATTAAGAAAATTCTATGGGGACAGTGAACAGGAGTCCCTAAGACTAAGGCTCAGAAAGTCCTTCTCACGGGATTTAGGTGTGGGAGTAGTCACTCAGAGGGGTATTCATCATGAGTTGTCTGTCTTCTAAAGTTCTTCTCTTATTTTTTCTAACGTTTTTCTCCGGATTCACTGCATTTGGTGATGATAAATGTCGCGAGGTCAGATTCTCAGACGTTGGCTGGACTGATATTACAGCAAATACTGCGCTTGTAAGTCTTTTGTTAGAGGGGTTGGGGTATCAGACAAAATCTCTTCAGCTCTCTGTTCCTGTAACCTATGTGAGTCTTAAGAATAGGGATATCGATTTATTTTTAGGAAATTGGATGCCGACCATGGCGGCAGATATTAAGCCCTATCAGAGGGATGGATCTGTCGAGACGATCGGTCAGATCTTAGCTGGAGCCCGTTATACACTTGTAGTGCCCAGCTATGTTGCTCAAGCGGGGGTGAAGAGTATTTCAGATCTTGTTCGGTTTAAGGATCGGTTCAGATCAAGGATTTATGCAGTTGAGCCGGGAAATGATGGAAATCGACTGATAGAGCGGATGATTTCTGATGGTAAGCTTGGGCTGCAAGGCTGGAAGATCATGGAGTCAAGTGAGCAGGCTATGCTGATGGAGGTTAAAAGGGCAGTCCAGAGAAAAGATTGGATTGTATTTTTGGGTTGGGAACCCCATCCGATGAATAAAAAATATGATCTGACTTATCTCAATGGGGCGGATGAGTATTTTGGACCTCATCAAGGAAGTTCACACGTTTTTATCAATTCTCGAAAAAACTATGCTCAGGAATGTGTGCAGGTAGGAAAGCTACTAAAGCGCCTTCAGTTCTCTGTTGAGATGGAGAATGCTCTGATGGGATGGATTTTAGATGAGGGAATGGATCCGAAAGCTGCTGCAAAGAGGTGGATCAGGCAGAATCCCAAGAATTTAAGCCAGTGGCTTAATGGAATTCAGGCACGAGATGGATCGCAGGGTTACTCAGCAGTGAAGAAGTTTCATCAGCTCTAAGTGTGGCGTATTCGCAGAGGACCTGAGTTGAAGCGAGAGGGATAGCATGCAAAAGATACCATTGGGCTATTGGATTCAACTAGCAATTGAGGGTATTACCCTTCATTGCGATTCTCACTTTAGATCGCTCTCTGAGTTCTTATCTCGAGTGATGGGTGAGTTTACTCAGGGGTTATTGTGGTTTAGTCCCTGGTTTTGGATCGTTCTGGTGGGGTTGTGGTCATTCTACTTCAGTCGAAGACCTTTAAAAGCTGTTTTGGCAAGCGCAGGATTATTTCTCATATTTAATCTTGGTTATTGGCAGGAGTCCATGGAGACATTAGCTTTAGTGTTTTTTTCTGTGATGATTTCTATTTTATTAGGATTACCTTTAGGAATTCTTGCAGCTAGGGTGCCTTCATTATATCAGATTCTTCAGCCAGGTCTTGATTTTATGCAGACCATTCCAACTTTTGTTTATTTAATCCCGACACTTATGCTGTTTGGATTAGGTATGGCACCTGGTGTGATTTCAACTATTATTTTTGCTATGCCTGCTCTTATTCGAATGACCTACCATGGATTGATCCATGTTCCTTTGGCCCTCAAAGAGGTGGCAGATTCGTTTGGTGCAAGCTCATTGCAGCGACTCACTCAAGTTGAGATTCCTTATGCGCTCTCTACCATTCGGGAAGGGATTTCTCAAGCTGTCATGCTTTCTCTTTCTATGGTAGTGATTGCTGCTTTAGTTGGGGCAGATGGATTAGGTAAACCAGTTGTTCAAGCTCTGAATACTGTGAATATTGCAAAGGGTTTTGAATCAGGTCTCGCGATAGTGATAATGGCAATTCTATTAGATAGGGTCGTACTGGTGAGAAAGCAGAACTAAGAAATGGATCAATCAGATGAATATTTGCTTCAGACTTCGAGATGTTGATTTAGTCTATGGCTCAAAGCCAAAATCAGTATTTGAAGCTATTGATTCTGGCTTGAGTCGCCATGAGATTCAGAATCGTTTAGGGATGGTTGTAGGTGTTCATGGACTCTCATTTGATGTTCACCAGGGAGAGATTTTAGTTCTCATGGGTTCGTCAGGATCGGGTAAGTCAAGCCTACTGAGGTGTTTTAACGGCTTAAACGGCAGAGGCGTGGGTACGCTGAGAGGACTTCTGGAGTTCTATCCTCATCAATCAGTACAGAGTATTCGTATTCATCAATGCACTGAGCAAGCTTTGCGAGAGTTGAGGCGCCATCAAATTTCTATGGTATTTCAGCAGTTCGCTCTCATGCCATGGAAAAGTGTTTGGGAGAATGTGGCTTATCCGTTGGAGCTCCAAGGTGTTGGGGCAGAAGAGCTTCAGGATCGTGTAAATGAGAAGCTGAAACTAGTGCAGTTGTGTCAATGGGGTGATTCTTTCCCTGGAGAGCTCTCCGGTGGGATGCAGCAACGAGTAGGAATTGCAAGGGCTTTGGTTACAGATGCTCCTGTGCTTTTACTCGATGAGCCATTTTCAGCGCTTGATCCTCTTCATCGGAGGGCTTTGCAGGATGAGCTTCTGGAATTACAAGAAAAATTGAATAAAACGATGATCTTTGTAACTCATGACTTTGATGAAGCTGCTCGAGTGGGCGATCGAATTGGGATTCTGGAGTCAGGCCGATTGCTTCAATTAGGGACTTTAGATGAG
>Ga0255098_1000063_pt1 | contig 36325 bp, 32 predicted proteins | sample Colum_Atlam_RepC_2_FD_188440 | JGI IMG/M metagenome (GOLD analysis project Ga0255098, IMG submission 188440) | Freshwater microbial communities from Columbia River, Oregon, United States - Colum_Atlam_RepC_8d | ecosystem: Environmental > Aquatic > Freshwater > River | place: USA: Oregon... | reverse complement strand
GTTCCTGTTCCGTATGAATTTCCCGAACCATCACTGTAATTTTCGCTTCTGTTTTTCTTGGCTTTTCTAACAAATTGTTCTACATAGTATTTTTCATCATCGACCGAATTTTTATATGTAGTTTTCTCAAATGGAAATTTTGAAAAATCCCAAGTTTCAGAAGATAAATCATCGTTTTTACCTTTTTTCAACATAAAAGTATAGTTTTCTGGATAGGTTTGTCTTCCATTTTTAGAAATACTATAATAATTTTCATACAAGGTTTGAATCATTTTTTTCGATTTATTATCAAAAACAAGTAAACTTTCAGACAAATCGTGATGCATTACATGATACAAATTGCAATTACCTACAATTCTTCCCGAAGAAATAATGTACGCAATTGGTTTATTAAAAATTGAAACTCCGTCAAATGAAATTACATCATCTGTGTTGCCATTTTCGTTGCTTGATGTGGTAATAAAACCATCTGAAGCATAAACAAAATTATAGTTTGGTGCTAAAATTTCTTTTCCATTTACGAGCAATCCTTTTAAGCCATTTTTATACGAGATAAGCAAATCGTGCTTATCATAAATACTGCTTCCGTCAAATTCTAATTTATCAAACTTAGGTTCAATAAGTATTTTTCCGGTTTCATTACAAATTCCCCACAAATTTCCATCGCGATATGGAATTGCAATTTCTTGTGCCGAAATTGAAAAAACATTTATACAAAAAACAACCAAAAACAATTTAAATTTGAATGTCATACTGCAAAAATTAGGAAGCAAAAATACAGATTATAAATACTAAAGTTAAAACTTTGTTGTTATATTCTATGTAAACAAAATTTCTTTACTATTTTTACGGCTTAAATACATTTTTATGGCATCATCTTTTGAAAATTACAACAAGAGACGTTTAATCTCGTCTTACTTTTCGGTAGTTTTAAGTATCTTTTTAGTATTATTTCTTTTAGGAGCTTTAGGCCTTTTTGTAATTAATTCTAAAAAGATAACGAATGATTTTAAAGAAAATATTCCAATGACCGTTTTCTTCAATAATGATGCTAGTGATTCTGTCATTAGTAATTTTGATACCGAATTAAAAAACGCAAAGTATATTAAAGACTTCGCTTTTGTTCACAAAGACAGTGCAGCAAAAAATAATGTAGATATTGTTGGGAAAGATTTTATGGAATTTCTAGGATTTAATCCGTTGCAAAACTCCTTTGATATTCATTTAAAAGGGGATTATGTAATTGCAGATAGTATTCAAAAAATAGAACGCAACATTCGTAAAAACGAAATGGTTACTGAAATTATTTATGACAAAGAATTGGTAGACATGGTTAATAATAATGTTTCAAAAATAAGTTTTTGGATTTTAGCTATTAGCTCTATTCTAACTATAGTTGCAATGTTATTAATTAATAGCTCATTAAGACTTTCTGTATATTCTCATCGTTTTACTATTAAAACCATGCAAATGGTAGGAGCTACAAAATCATTCATTAGAAAACCATTCATTTGGAGAAGTATCAAATTAGGATTAATAGGTTCTGGTTTAGCCATTATAGGATTACTATTTTTAGTAGTTTATGTGGATGGATTATTTCCAAGTTTAGGAATTGCAAAAGATTATGTTTCTATAGGAATTGTAATTTTTGGGGTGCTAGCCATTGGAATTATCATCACATCGATTAGTACTTTTTTTGCCACACAACGCTTCTTAAATTTAAAAACAGACGATCTTTATTAGTAATCAGTGTTCAGCAGTAAATGTTCATTGATTTAAAAAATTTATAGTATGGAAAATAACAACAAACCCGAATTTCTTTTTGATAAAGTAAACTACAAAATTCTTTTAGTAGGATTAGCTGTAATTGGAATTGGATTTCTTTTAATGAGCGGTGGAGGAAGCGAAGATCCTAACGTTTTTAATGGCGAAGAATTATTTAGTTTTAGAAGAATCCGATTGGCACCAACGGTAGTGTTACTTGGATTTGGTATTACGATTTATTCGATTTTGAAAAATCCGAAGAAATAATATCTATGAATATTGTACAAGCTATTATTCTTGCTATTATTGAAGGAATAACCGAATTTTTACCAGTTTCTTCAACAGGTCATATGATTATTGCTTCTTCCTTTTTTGGAATTGCTAGTGATGATTTTACAAAACTTTTTACCATAGTAATACAATTAGGAACTATACTTTCAGTAATCGTTCTATATTTCAAACGCTTTTTTCAATCGCTTGATTTTTACTTTAAATTACTCGTTGCTTTTATTCCAGCGGTAATTTTCGGATTATTATTAAGTGATTTTATTGACGGTTTATTAGAAAATCCTATCACAGTTGCGATTTCTTTAATTATTGGAGGATTTTTATTATTGAAAGTAGACGAATGGTTTGGCAATTCGGAAGGAACTGAAATCTCCTATTTAACTGCTTTTAAAATTGGTTTGTTCCAATGTTTAGCTATGATTCCGGGTGTTTCGAGAAGTGGCGCCAGCATTGTTGGTGGAATGACACAAAAATTATCACGAACTACTGCTGCCGAATTTTCATTTTTCTTAGCGATTCCTACTATGTTAGGAGCAACTTTGAAAAAATCGTATGATTATTATAAAGATGGATTTGTACTTTCTGATGACCAAATTAATTTATTAATTATTGGTAACGTAGTTGGATTTATCGTAGCCTTAATCGCTATCAAATCATTCATTGGATTTTTAACGAAACACGGATTTAAAATTTTTGGGTATTACAGAATTATAGCTGGTATTGCTATTTTACTCATTCATTTCTTCGTTCAAAAATTAACTATTATCTAATGAATGCCGAAGAAATTTTAGCAGGAAAAATTCTTTTAATTGATAAACCTTTGAAATGGAGTTCTTTTCAAGCGGTGAATAAATTGAAATACATTTTAAAACGCAAATACGATTTACCAAAAAAATTTAAAATTGGTCACGCTGGAACTTTAGATCCTTTAGCAACTGGTTTATTAATTATTTGTACGGGAAAATTCACCAAAAGCATTACCGAAATTCAAGCGCAAGCCAAAGAATATACTGGAACTATCGTTTTAGGCGCTACTACTCCTTCTTATGATTTAGAAACCGAAATTGACGCTACTTTTCCAACAGAACATATTACGGACACTTTAATTTTAGAAATCACCAAACAATTTATTGGTGAAATCGACCAAAAACCACCTGTTTTTTCTGCCATTAAAAAAGACGGAAAACGTTTGTATGAACATGCTCGTGCAGGCGAGGAAGTGGAAATTAAATCTAGAAAAACAACTATTCACGAATTTGAAATCACACGAATTCAATTGCCTGAAGTAGATTTTAGAGTTACTTGTAGCAAAGGAACATACATTCGTTCATTAGCTTTCGATTTTGGCTTAGCATTACAATCAGGTGGACATTTATCGACACTTCGTAGAACTAAAATTGGTGATTATTCGGTTGAAAATGGAATTACACCAGATGATTTTGAAAAATCACTTCTAGATGAAATATAAACTTCTAATTTTTATTTTATTTATTTTCAACTTGTCCTTTGGACAGGTAGAATATACTCTAGAAGATTCTGATTCTATTCCAACGAAGAATAAAATTACATTTACACAATTTGAAATTTCTGTTCCGTTACAAGGAAATAAAAATCACGGAGAAATTTATCCCGATGGAAGAACAAATAACAGTTGGTTTGTTCCAGACGGCATCAATGCAAATTTTGGTTATGGCATTCATTTTAATAAATGGCTTGGCTTAACGGCTAATTCAGGAATTGGAATGAAACTTTCTGAAAAATTAGTAGTAGCACCCTTATTTTCAAACCTAAGAATTATGCCAAAAATCGCCGAAGAAACTCGAATTGGAATTGATATTGGGTTAGGGCATACATTCGCTCTTGGAAGAGGCGACTTATCTGGAACTTTTAAAAGAATAAAATTAAACTTAGAAGCCGATGATATGCAACTTTTTATTGAAGTGGTTTCCTATGGATTTGAATTAAACAATAATAGTCAAGGAAGCTTAAGTCTTGGCATAGCTTTAGTATCTTTTTAAAATGAAAAAAATCATCTTTCTTTCACTATTTTTTACTTTTTATAGTTTCTCTCAAAACGTAAAACTAAAAACAGGTGATATTTTATTTCAATCGATGAATTGCGGACCGCTTTGTGAAGCCATTAACGAAGTAACTGAAGGTTATCAAGGAAAAGATTTTAGCCATTTAGGAATGGTCTACATCAAAAACGATTCGATTTTTGTGATTGAAGCTGCCGGAAAAGCAGTGAAAGTAACTCCATACGAAACCTTTAAAACCTACACCACAGAAGAAATGTTTGTAGGAAGATTGAAACGTAAATACCAAAAATATATTCCTGAAGCCATTTCATTTTCATTGCAACAAGTGGGTGTTCCTTATGATGATGCTTATTTGTACAATAATGGGAAATATTATTGTTCGGAACTAATTTACGATGCCTTTTTATTTGCTTACAAAAAACCATTATTTAATTTGTATCCAATGACGTTTAAATCGCCAAAATCTAATGAGTATTTCGATGTTTGGGCTGACTATTATGAAAAACTAAAAATGGAAATCCCAGAAGGTCAACTTGGTTGTAACCCTGGTGGAATTTCCACTTCTGACAAGTTAAAAATTATTGGAACAATTCAATAAAATTTCAATTTAGGAACACTGATTGAAGAAATTTTAAAAATTACCTAAATTTCTATAATCTGTGTTCCAAAAAAAATCAACTTAAAACTTGCTCATGCATTTCCACAATTTCATTCTGAATCGAAATCCCTTTATCGTGTAAATACCATTTTTGCAATTCAATTTTAGCCGTTTCATCCACCACTCCATGTGTTGCTTTGTAGTCTAAAATCAGTTGTTTCGCACCTTTAGGTCTTGGTCCCCAATCGGCAACTACTTCTAAAGTTTCTGCTTCTAAAACAATTAATTTAGGAATAGCTTTCCCTGCATTCGTTAAAAAATACTGCATTAGAGCATCATTATCATCGCGTAAAGCAATTTTTAATTCTACTTTATCCGTAGCTTCTGCCATTTTGTGAATCACAGGAACAATTTGAGCCGCATCACCACACCAACCCTCAGCTAAAACTAACCAAATATACTTTTTATCTAAATTTTGTAATTTAGTTTTTACCTCTTCAGAAATTGAAACGGTTTTTTCTAAACGATTCATTCTAGTCTCGTTTAATTCAGAATAATGCAACAAATCTGGTGATTGTGTGTGACCTGTAGAAATACCTTCAGCAATTAAGCTTGTAACTTTTTTTCTGTATTCAGCATAAGAAAAACCATTTTCCAATGCTTCATTTATAGCTTTTATCATCTTCTTAACTTTATTTGGCAAATTTAAGCCTAATTTTGAAATTTCAATGTAAGAAATGTTACACATGAATTTAACATCTAAATCTATAGGAGTTGTATTGTCAGGGGGTGGTTCTAAAGGAATTGCTCATGCTGGAGCTTTACAATACTTGTCAGAGCAAGGAATTGAGCCAACGTGTATAGCAGGAACAAGTGCAGGTTCCATTGTGGGAGGTTTGTATGCTTTTGGAAAAACACCAAAAGAAATATTAGAATTCTTCAAATCCATTTACTTTTTTCATTGGAAACATTTTACTTTTAAAAAAGCTGGAATTGTAGACTCAGAATCGTTTAAAAATTATTTTATTGATATTTTTGGAGATGCAACAATAGGTGAACTAAAAATTCCAACCTATATAACTGCAACAGATTTGGTGAAAGGAGAACTAACAATTTTTAATACGGATACTAAAATAGCCGATGCAATTTTAGCCTCATCGTCGTTTCCAGGAGTTATTTCTCCTTATGAAATCAATAATTGTTTATTTAGCGATGGTGGTATTTTGAATCATTTTCCAACAGATGTTTTACAAGGGAAATGCGATTTTTTACTAGGTGTTTACGTTAGTCCTATTCAAAATATTGAAAATAAAGATTTAAAATCCATAAAATCAGTTACCAGCAGAGCATTTGATTTGTTGTCGGCAAATAATAGTTATCAAAAATTTAATCTATGTGATTTAGTCATTGAGCCTAAAGAACTAGCTAATTACAGCACTTTTGAAACCAGTAAAACAAAAATGGATTTGATTTTTAAAATTGGATATCACGAAGCAAAAAAATCATTTGAAAATTTAGCAACATAAATGTTAAAACATTTTTTCTTAAAAAAAGCTATTTAACTATATTTGCACCACAAATAATTCAACACACGATGAAGTACAAAAGAATTCTTCTAAAATTAAGCGGTGAAGCTTTAATGGGCGATAGACAATATGGTATTGACCCACAACGTCTAGCCGAGTATGCTGCCGAAATAAAACAAATTCACGATAAAGGTATAGAAATTGCTATCGTTATTGGGGGTGGAAACATTTTTAGAGGTGTAGCTGGTGCAAGTAATGGAATGGACCGAGTGCAAGGAGATTACATGGGCATGCTAGCAACCGTTATTAATGGAATGGCACTTCAAGGTGCTTTAGAAGAAGCAGGTATGCAAACTCGCTTACAAACTGCCTTAAAAATTGAAGCAATTGCTGAACCTTACATTAAAAGAAGAGCAACACGCCATTTAGAAAAAGGAAGAATTGTAATTTTTGGAGCTGGTACAGGAAACCCATACTTTACAACCGATACTGCTGCAGTTCTTAGAGGAATTGAAGTAGGTGCTGATGTCATTTTAAAAGGAACTCGTGTGGATGGAGTATACACTTCTGACCCAGAAAAAAATGCGGATGCTGTTAAATTCGATTTTATTTCGTTTGAAGATGTATTAGCTAAAGGATTAAATGTAATGGATACAACCGCTTTTACATTGAGTCAAGAAAATAAATTACCAATTATAGTATTTGATATGAATAAAGATGGTAATTTATTAAAAGTATGTGAAGGGCAAACAATTGGAACAACAGTTACCATATAATTTAGAATTCGAAAATTGAATTTGAAGAATTTAAAAAATTAATACAATGACAGAAGAAATTAATTTTATTTTAGACAGTGCAAAAGAAGCTATGATTGGTTCTGTTGCGCATTTAGAAAAAGAACTTTTAAATATTAGAGCAGGTAAAGCATCTCCTCAAATGTTAGGTGGTGTTTTTGTTGACTATTACGGCTCTCAGACACCATTATCTCAAGTTGCAAATATTAATGCTGCTGATGCAAGAACTTTAACGGTTACGCCTTGGGAAAAAAACATGTTGCATCCTATTGAAAAAGCAATTATGATTGCTAATTTAGGGTTAAACCCAATGAATAACGGAGATAACATTATCATCAATATTCCTGCCTTGACGGAAGAAAGAAGACGTGATTTAGTTAAACAAGCAAAACACGAAGCGGAAGAAGCAAAAATTGGGATTAGAAATCACAGAAAAGATGCTAATACCGACATCAAGAAAGAAGAAAAAAACGGAACTGCTGAAGATATTTGCAAGAAAGCAGAAGAAGATGTTCAAAAATTAACAGATTCTTTTATCAAGAAAATTGAAGAAGTTTTGGCAGTAAAAGAAGCCGAAATCATGAAAGTATAAATTTTAAATCCCGATTAACACTCGGGATTTTTTATTTTGAATATATTTGTAGAAAATCCCTCGCTTCATGAAATATTTTTGGCTTTTTTTGTGCTTATTCATTACCAACATTTTTGTGGCACAAACCAAAATTAAAGGACAAATTATTGACTTTGATTCAAAAGTACCTATTGCTTTTGCAGCAATTACCTACAACAATACTAAATTCAATGCCGACTGGGAAGGTAAATTTTCAGTTGAAGTTAAAGACTATAAACTTCCCATAAAAGTAAATTTTAAAGGCTACTATGAAAAAGTAATCTATCCAGAACCTAAAGTTTTAAGCATTACTATTAAATTAATTAATGATTTAAACGAAAAAAAAGCTGAAATATACACTGAAAACGGAGTTAACACAATTATTAAAAAAGTAATTGAAAACAGAAAATCAAATGATCCCGAAAAAGGACTTTCAAGTTTTCAATACAAAAACTATGAATACCTTCAAGTAACGGCAAATCCTGATAGCATATCTTCAAAAATTGACACTACTTACAAAAAACGTTTTTTAAGAAAGCCTTTAATGAAATTAGATTCCACGAATTATAAGTTCAAAAAGTTTTCTGAAAAACAACATTTATATCAAACAGAAAAAGTTAATTTAATTCAACACAATCAATTTCAAAATAAAGAAACCATTTTAGCCACAAGAATGGCTGGTTTTGAGCAACCTGTATACGAATATCTAGGGCTTAAGTTAATTTCTTATTCGGTTTATGAAAACCCGTTTGAAATTTTAGAAATCCCTGTTCAAAATCCAATTTCAAACTTTGGACGTAAATTATACAATTATAAATTAATTGACACCGTTAAGATTGATGGAAGAAGTGCTTATAGAATTTATTTTGAACCCAAAAAACTAAATACAAATCGTTTAAGAGGATTATTATATATAGATGCTGTTAATTTCGCGATTTGTAAAGCTTATTTTAGAATATATGGCGTTGTAAACATCAATGCAACATATACTTTTGAGTATAGAAAAGAGTTTGATATTTGGTTTCCAAAAAACAGAAAATTCAAAGTTTCTAAAGGAAATAATCAAGAAGATATTAAAGTTTTAGGTGGAACTATAAAATTTAGTTCGGATTTAGATTTAACCGAAAGTAAAAACGCTACCGACCAAGCCTATATTTCAATAGAATCTACTCCATTTGAAATTGAAATCAATAAACCAGTTACCATTTCTAGACCTAGAGTAAAAATCGATGTTCCTCAATCCAGTTTAAAACAAGAAAACGATTATTGGAACGCCTTCAAAAAAGACACACTCGACAGTAGAAAACTTAGAACTTATACTTCAATCGACAGCTTATCGCTTTCCGAGAGAATTGAGCACAAAGTACTTTTAGGAAGAAAAATAATCAATGGCTATTTTCCAGTTTCAATTTTTGATTTAGATCTGCGAAGTATTGTAAAATATAACAATTTTGAAGGATTTAGACTAGGAATAGGAGCCGTAACAAATACAAAATTATCAGAAAACTATAAAATAGCTTTTTATGGCGCTTATGGTTTTAAAGATGATGAAATTAAATACGGAATTACTCCCTCCTATTTAGCCCATAAAAAGACAGAAACTTGGGTAAGTGCATCTTATATTGATGACATCAGTGAGATTGCACAAACCAATTTTGTTACAGACTCTAGAAGATTTAAAATTTACGACCCTAGACCTATTAATATTTCTACATTTTACAACAATAAAATGAGTTCGGTATTTCTAGAAAGTAAATTATTACCTAAAACGTCAAGTTATGTAGGGATTTCTCACAGTCAAATTCAACCGCTGTTTGATTACACTTTTGTTAATGAAGGAAAATCATATACAAATTACAATATTACTGCAGTACAGTTAGCCTTTCAGTGGAATCCATTTAGCAACTATATGCAAACTCCAATGGGAAAAATTGAATACGAAAAAAGACATCCAAAATTCTCACTTCAATATACGCAAACTATCCCAGGTGTTTTAGAAAATGATTTTACTTATTCTAAAATTGATTTTAAAACGTATTATGAATTGCCTTATTTATCAGGGCAAAAAAGTTCTGTTTTACTACAAACGGGAATTGCATTTGGTGATGTTCCAATAACCCATTTATACAGCATTGTTCCTAATAATTTGAACAGAGACGCCATTTTACAACGTATTACTTTTGCAGGAAAAAATAGTTTTGAAACCATGTATTTCAACGAATTTTTCTCAAACAAATATGCATCATTACAATTAAAACATACATTTAACAAAATCCGTTTAGGCTATAAAATAAACCCAGAATTTACTGTCGTTACCCGAATGGCTATTGGTTCTAACAATCAAAACAATCAACACATAGGTATCAGTTACAAAACTATGGAACAAGGCTTTTTTGAAAGTGGTGTAGAGTGTAATAAAATTTTCAAAGGTTTTGGTTTAGTAGCATTTTACAGATATGGACCAAATCAATTACCTAACTTTGATGATAATATTGCTATTAAAGTTTCTTATTATTTGGATTTGGGCTTTTAAAATTAACTTAAATCTTACACTCTAAACCAATAAATTAAGCAAAAATACATACCTTTGCAGCCTAATTTTTGAGAGATGTTAAAGTGGTTAAGCACCAGTTTTTGGGATTACATTGCCAGTAGAATACTAAGAAATAAAATAGGTTTATTAGTTTTAGTTGCCCTTTTTACGGTTTTTATGGCTTCGCAATGGAAGTACATAAAGTTCACCAATACAGAAGCTAACTTGTTGCCTGCTTCTGAGAAAGCTAATATAGAATACAATTCGTTTTTAGAAAAATTTGGAGAAGAAGGAAATCTAATCGTTATAGGAATACAAGACAGCCTTATTTTTTCTCCAAAAATATACGCTTCTTGGGAAAAATTAATGCTTCAGTTAAAGCAAAACAAAGAAGTTGATGTAATTATTTCTTTAAATGATTTAAAAAGATTACAGAAAAACGATAGCTTATCTACTTTTGAATTAACTTCATTACTTGATCCTTCAAAAACATCTGATGCTACTTATTTAAAAGAAAGGCAGAAAGAATTACTTACTCAAATGCCTTTTTATGAAGGATTGTTGTATAATAAATCAGGAATCATTCGTTCTGCGATATATTTAGATAAAAAAATCGTTAATACTCCTGAACGAAAAAATCTAGTTCTACAGAAAATTATTCCAGCTATTGAAGCTTTTGAAAACGAAACAAAAGTAGATTTACACGTTTCAGGAATGCCTTATATCCGTTCTTTGAATTCGGAATATATTATTAGTGAAATCAGCTTGTTTATCGGCGCTGCACTTGGAATAACCTCTTTGATTTTCTTTTTCTTTTTCCGATCATTCAGAACCACTTTAGTTTCAATGTGTATTGTGGTTGTGGGCGTAATGTGGTCATTCGGATTTTTAGGTTTATTACGCTATGAGATAACCGTTCTAACAGCATTAGTGCCAACATTAATGATTGTTATTGGAATTCCAAACTGTATTTTCCTGACAAATAAATACCATCAAGAATGTAGAATTCACGGCAATCAAGCCAAAGCTTTAGTGCGGGTAATTACAAAAGTAGGCACTCCAACATTGATTACAAATCTTACAACTTCTTTTGGATTTGCTACGTTTATTGTAACTAACAATGAATTACTTAAAGAGTTTGGAGTAGTTACTTCCATTAATATTATCGCATTGTTTTTCTTATGTCTTTTTGTTATTCCTGTCGCTTACAGCTATATGTCTATTCCAAAAGAACGTCATTTAGATCATTTAGAAAGAAGTTATGCAGTAAGTTTTTTAAACTGGATTCAAAAAACAATTAAAAGTAAAAGAACAGTTGTTTACGTAGTAGCATTTTCGTTATTGGCAACTGGAATTTTTGGAATTTTCAAAATGAAAATATCTGGAAGCTTGATAGAAGACATGCCTAAAAAAGCTGCCTTTTATGATGATATTGTGTTTTTTGAAAAAGAGTTTGACGGAGTTATGCCCATTGAAATTATGATTGATACCAAAAGAAAAAAAGGTGTCATGAAACTAACCACTTTAAAAAGAATGGATGAACTTCAGGAAACTATAGATTCTATTCCTGAATTGTCAAAACCTATTTCCATTGTTAATTTAGTAAAATATTCCAAGCAAGCATATTACAATAATAATCCTGACTATTATGAATTGCCAACTTCGCAAGAACAAGCGTTCATTTTGTCGTTTGCAAAAAATTCGGTAAAAAATAGTAAGGACAACATAATGAAAAGTTATGTGGATGAAACGGGTCAATATACTCGTATTACCACTTTTATAAAAGACGAAGGAATTAATAATTTAGATGTAATTGAATCTAAATTACAAGAAAAAATTGATGAACTTTTTCCTAAAGAAAGATATGAAGTTTCAATAACGGGTAAAGCAGTTGTATTTCAAAAAGGAACTAAATATTTGCTTGATAATTTATTACAATCATTATTGCTTTCGGTGTTCATAACAGCGTTATTGATTGCCTTTATGTTCCGTTCAGTAAAAATGATTATTGTAGCCTTAGTACCAAACTTGTTACCCTTATTGATGACAGCAGGAATTATGGGTTATTTTAATATTCCATTGAAACCTTCAACAATTCTAGTATTTGGAATTGCATTCGGACTTTCTGTAGATGACACCATTCGCTTTTTAGCAGAATATCGCCAATCGTTAACTCGAAACAATTGGAAAATCAAAAAATCTGTTTTTGCTACTATCAATGAATCGGGATTGAGTATGTTTTACACTTCGGTAGTTTTGTTCTCTGGATTTTCTGTGTTTATGTTATCTAGTTTTGGAGGAACTATTGCTTTAGGTGGATTGGTTTCTATAACGTTATTGTTTGGAATGTTATCTAATTTAGTATTGTTGCCTTCATTGGTTTTAACACTGAATAAAACATTAGCGAATCAGCAAGAATTTTTAGAACCAACCATAAATATCTTAAGCGACGAAGAAGTAGGAGAAATAGATAAAATCGAATCAAACGAATTTGAAGAAGAAGATAATGAAGAAGAAAATTCAAACGAGAAATAGTATATTTGCATTATATAATACATAAAAGAAATGAAACACTCAAAAGTTATAGACCTTTTAAACAGCACGAAAATAGTACATGAAGTAACTGCAAAAGGTTGGGTTAGAACATTTAGAAACAATCAATTCATTGCGTTGAACGATGGTTCAACTATTCATAATATTCAGTGTGTTGTAGATTTTGAAAACACACCTGATGAAACTTTAAAAAGAATTACCACTGGAGCAGCAATTTCTGTAACCGGAGAATTGGTTGAAAGCAAAGGTGCGGGACAAAAATTTGAAATTCAGGTTTCTAAATTAGAAATTCTTGGCGATTCAGACGCAGAGAAATTCCCAATGCAACCTAAAAAACACTCGCTAGAATTCTTACGTGAAAATGCTCATTTACGTGTAAGAACGAATGCTTTTGGCGCTATCATGCGTGTACGTTCAACGCTAGCTTTTGCAGTACACCAATATTTTCAAGAAAAAGGATTTTTCTATGTAAACACACCTATTATTACAGGTTCGGATGCAGAAGGCGCTGGGGAAATGTTCCAAGTAACGGCTTTACCAATTGATGGTTCTGCTCCAAGAAATGAAGACGGAAGCATCAACTACAAAGAAGATTTCTTCGGAAAACAAACAAATTTAACCGTTTCTGGACAGTTAGAAGGAGAAACTTTTGCGATGGCATTAGGGCAAATTTATACTTTTGGACCAACATTCCGCGCAGAGAATTCAAACACTTCTCGCCACTTAGCAGAGTTTTGGATGATTGAACCAGAAGTAGCGTTCAATGATTTAGCAGACAACATGGATTTGGCGGAAGATTTCATCAAATACGTTATCAAATATACAGTTGATAAATGTGGAGATGATTTAAAATTCTTAGAAAGCAGATTATTAGAGGAAGAAAAGTCAAAACCACAAGCGGATAGAAGCGAAATGTCTCTTTTAGAAAAATTAAACTTCGTATTAGATAACAATTTCAAACGTGTGTCGTATACAGAAGCTATTGATATTTTAAAAGATTCAACACCAAATAAAAAGAAAAAATTCCAATACATCATTAACGAATGGGGTGCTGATTTACAAAGTGAACATGAACGTTTCTTAGTAGAAAAACACTTTAAATGTCCAGTAATTTTATTTGATTATCCAGCTAAAATTAAGGCATTTTATATGCGTTTGAATGACAATACAGAACCAGGAAAAGAAACAGTTAGAGCAATGGACATCTTATTCCCTGGAATTGGAGAAATTGTTGGAGGCTCACAACGTGAAGAACGTTATGATGTATTAGTAGAAAAAATGAAAGCCTTAGGTATTGAAGAAGAAGAACTTTGGTGGTATTTAGACACGAGAAGATTCGGTTCGGCAGTTCACTCAGGATTTGGGTTAGGATTTGAACGATTAGTGCTTTTTGTAACTGGAATGAGTAACATTAGAGATGTAATTCCTTTCCCAAGAACACCACAAAACGCAGAATTCTAAAAATATTTGTTTCAAGTTTCAGGTTCCAAGTTGTTGTTTTTTATGAATAACTTGGAACCTGAAACCTGAAACTTTAAACAAAAAACAATGTTAAAACACAGTTTACAATTCAAATTATCGCAAAAATTATCGCCTCAACAAATTCAGTTGATGAAGTTAATTCAATTGCCTACACAAGCATTTGAACAACGCCTTCAGGAAGAATTGGTTGAGAATCCTGCTTTGGAAGAAAGCGGTAAAGAAGATAATTACGAAGCAGATGATTACGAAGTAAACACAAACGATGATGATTACGACGATTATGACAATGAACATATTGACACACAAGACATCAACATCGATGAATATTTAAGCAACGACGAAACACCTGATTACAAATACCAAGCGAATAATTATAGCGATGACGATGATGACAAATCACTTCCTTTTGCTGCGCCTATTAGTTTTCATCAAGATCTAATCAATCAGTTAAATACATTTATTTTAAGTGATGACGAACGCGATATTGCTGAATTTTTAGTTGGAAGTATCGACGATATGGGCTACATCAGACGCACTATTCAAGATATTGTGGACGATATGGCATTTACTCAAGCTATTTATACCGATGAAGCTACAGTAGAACGAATTTTACATTTGGTTCAAGATTTAGAGCCTGCTGGTGTGGGAGCACGTGACTTACAAGAATGTTTGTTATTGCAATTAAAACACAAAACACCTTCAGACTCGATAGCTTTAGCAATTCAAGTAATTGAACAACAATTTGAAGCATTTAGCAAAAAACATTACGACAAATTGTTACAAAAATTTGATATTAACCAACAACAATTAAGAAAAGCAATCGATGAAATCGAAAAACTAAACCCAAAACCGGGAGGTAGTTTTGATGGTAATCAAAAAATGGTAGAACATATTGTTCCTGATTTTACAATTCGAATAATGGATGGCGAACTAGAGCTATTATTAAACGGAAGAAATGCACCAGAATTGCACGTTTCAAAAGATTATCAGGAAATGTTGCAAAGCTATAAAGACACTTCTGAAAAGTCAAATGCACAAAAAGATGCGGTTCAATTTATCAAACAAAAATTAGATTCAGCAAAATGGTTTATTGATGCGATTAAACAGCGCCAGGAAACTTTATACGTGACCATGAATGCAATTATGTTTTATCAACAAGAATACTTTTTGGATGGAGAAGAAACCAAACTTCGTCCGATGATATTGAAAGATATTGCGGATATGGTAGATTTAGATATTTCAACCGTTTCGCGTGTTGCCAACAGCAAATATGTAGATACACCTTACGGAACGAAACTAATTAAAGAATTCTTTAGTGAATCAATGACCAATGACCAAGGAGAAGAGGTTTCGACTATCGAAATTAAAAACATCTTACAGCAAGTAATCTCAGAAGAAGACAAAAAGAAACCTTTACCAGACGATCAATTAGCAGAAATATTAAAAGAAAAAGGCTATCCAATTGCGAGAAGAACCATTGCAAAATATCGTGAGCAATTAGATATACCTGTAGCGCGATTGAGAAAAAAAATCTAAACCAAATTATGGATTTAAAAAAAATATTACCTATTTTTTCGTATATTTTTCATCCCATATTTGTTTCGATTTATGGAGCTCTATTTTATTTTTTAATCGCTCAATCTTTTTTTTATCCTACACAAATCCTCATTACCTTAGTACAAGTAACTATATTGACTTTGTTATTACCCTTATCTATGTATTTTTTATTTAGATCTTTAGGAGTTGTAAGTTCATTTACCGAAGCCAGTATAAGTGAAAGAAAAATGCCTATTGCGGTTCAGGCTATTTTATTATTTGTACTAATAAAATTTAGTGTTTCAAGAGATTCTGTTGCCGAATTATATTTCTTCTTTCTTGGCGGATTTTTAAGTAGTGTAATCGTTTTAGCAAGCGTTATATTAAAATTTAAGGCAAGTTTACACATGATAGGAATTAGTGCATTAACGTGCTTTGTTTTCGGTTTGAGTATGTATTACCAATTACCTTTTGTAAATCTTATTGCTTTTAGTATTGTTTGTATTGGTTTAGTTGCTTCTTCGCGCTTATACATGAAAGCACACACCTATACGGAACTTATTGCAGGAATTATAATTGGTACAGCACCACAGGTGTTTTTGTATCAGTATTGGTTATAAAATATAAAACATCAAACCAATTTTTAAACCAGTAACATTGTTCTCCGTAGCTGTTTTATTTTTATCAAAAAAAGGATTTAAACCATAATGGATGTAAGCATTCCAAGTGTTAAATCCAAAAGTTAAATAAGTCGCATATTGAAATTTATTTAAAATATCATTTATACTTTCACTCCCCGATCCTAAACCACCTTCATAAGTAAATTTACCTCTAAGCAAATAACTCACCATAAACCCACCATGAATCCTCCAAAATTTATGACTATCAGGGGAGGCATTACGCCAACGTATTTCTAATGGCATATCAATATAATGAAGTAAGATTTGACTTTTTACCAATTCAAAATCGGGATCGTTAGTAACTGCGGATAAATCAATCGTTTGCTTTAAATCGTTAAAAGAATATCCTATTCCTGGCGCAATAGACCAATGCCTGTTTTTAGAAATGGGAAAATCTCTTAAAAATCCAGCTGAAAAACCCGTTGAAAAAGAATACTGATTAAAATAATCAGGTTTTTTTTGAAGAAAATTATAAGCAATTGAAACATAAAATTGATCTTCTCTAAAAAGAGAATCTACAACTGGCTTATTTTCAGATTGAGAAAAACCTATTGTTACATTGATTAGAAAAAAAAGGGATGCCAATAATCTCATTGTAATTTTTTTATAAAAATAATAAAAAAAGGCACGCAAATGCGTACCTTTTTATTTATTAAAATAAAATACTATTCTACAGGATTACCTACAGCTGTTGTATAATTAACTTTTAATTGTTCTATTTTACGTAATTCTAATTTAATATCACTTACTAATCCCATTTTAACTTGTTTGTCAATTTTTAAGGATGCTGTAAGGTATTTTTCATCATCAGAGTTACGTTGCGCTCTTTCCGTAATAATGAAATTTTTGATTTCTGAAGGCGAAGCCATTTTATCAGCTAATTGAATACGATCAGTTCCTCCAAGAGTAGCACGATATCTTTCACTTGGTTTTCCTGCATATATATACATTACAAACTCTTTCTTGTGCAATTTTGCAGTCTGATTTGCTTTTGGTAATGTGTTTTCAATTTTTAAATCAGTATCTTTCATGGTAGTAGCCGTCATGAAGAAGAACAAAAGCATAAATACAATATCTGGTAAAGATGCAGTTGAAATAGCAGGAGTTTCGCCTGTTGTTTTCTTTTTAAATTTAGACATACTTTCTTAATATTATATAATTATTTTTTTGGCTCTGCTTCAGAAAGTCTCATTGGAAACAATTCTTGAATTTTTTCCACTTTCGGTTTCAATTCATCTACTAAACCTTCGGTTGCTTTAGAAGCTGGATCATTATAAATGTATTCCATTTCTGTAAAAGTCATACCGTAACGCTTCTTACATTCTCTGTCTCTTAAAAAGTTATAAGCAGCTACTAATTCATTTTGTACTGCTATATACGTTTCATAAGTAGTTTGCCCATCATTATTTAATGAAATTACCGCATCACCAGGACTATCTGATGAAAGAGCGTCTTTCTTTCCATTACAATAAGCACAAGTTCCTTTACCATTATTTTCAAGAAAATCAATAGCAGTTTGTCTTAAGTCTTTAATATCAAGTAGTTTCTCTTCAACAAGCAACTGATTGTCTTTATTAACTAAAACTGTTAAAATATTTCTTTCATTAATAGGTGGAACAGGTGGGTTCTCTTCATAACGAGGTAAGAGTCTATTAATTCCTTGGTCTACACCAATTGTTGTTGTAACCAAGAAGAAAATTAAAAGTAAGAATGCAATATCTGCCATAGAACCAGCATTCACTTCTGGCGGTGCACCTCTTTTTTTACCCATGATCTATTATCTTTTAATTTTTGAAAAACCTGTCCAACCTAATACTCCAACTGAAATAATAGCTAAAATATAAAAAGTATTTAAACTAGTACTAATTAATTTTGAATACATAGGCGATATTACAATCTCCTTCATTCTAACTTCAGTACCATCAGCAAATATAAAAGCTATTAAAATAACTCCAGCAAATAATCCCAAAGAAATAAGTGCTCTTTTTAATTGTTCTTTATGAGTTACTAAATTTTTAAATACAAAATAAATAACCGCTAAAAAAGAAACTGCCATTGCCAAATAAGACAAGTATATAAAGTAATCTACAATATAAGAATTATTGTCCATAGTAACCTCCATACCTAAAGTAGATACGAATAATATAGAAGCAATAATACCAATTATAATTACTAAAATTTTTGAAATTTTGTATACGTTCATAACAATAATTTGTTAATAAATTATTTATTTAATTTCTCTTTGAAGTAATCTGACAACATATCAACTAAGCTGATAGAAGCATCTTCCATGTCGTTCACGATAGAGTCAATTTTAGCTGTAATATAGTTGTAGAAAACTTGAAGAATCATCGCTACGATTAATCCAAATACCGTTGTTAATAACGCTACTTTAATACCTCCAGCAACTAATGATGGCTCCATAGATCCTGCAGACTCAATTTGGTCAAACGCAACAATCATACCAACAACCGTTCCTAAGAATCCTAACATCGGTGCAAGTGCAATAAATAAAGAAACCCAAGAAACGTTTTTCTCTAATTGTCCCATTTGAACACCACCGTATGCAACGATAGATTTTTCAGCCGATTCTAATCCGTGAGAAGAACGATCTAAACCTTGATAAAAAATAGATGCAACTGGTCCTGCTGTGTTTTTAGCCACTTCTTTAGCAGCTTCAATACCACCTGAGTTTAATGCAGATTCTACTTCAGCAACGAATTTTTTAGTGTTGATTGAAGAAAGATTTAAGTAAATAATTCTTTCAATAGCAATTGCTAAACCAAGAATTAAACATAATAATACTGGAGACATCCAAATTGGATCTCCTTCAATGAAACGTTTTTTCATTGATTGCGTAAAAGTAGCTTCTTCAGCTACGGCTTCTTCAGTCGTTGCAGTTGCTTCATCAGTTGTTGCTGTTGCAGTTGTATCAGCTACTTGTTCAGTAGCAGGAGCTGCTGCTTGTGTTGAATCTTGAGCTTGAACATTTCCAAAAGTCATAAGCCCCGTGATTGCTAAAATAGAAAATAATCTTTTCATCGCTTTTGTTCTTAATTTTAATTAGTTAATTGGGTTTAAAGATATAAAAATATTTATAAAATTTTAAAATTAATATCATTCTGCAGAGAGGAAGGGATTCGAACCCTCGATACCCTTGTGGAGTATACACACTTTCCAGGCGTGCGCCTTCGACCACTCGGCCACCTCTCTATTGAAATAATACTCGATTTTAAGGGTGCTAAATAACGTAAAAAATCTGATGTATGAAAATTTTAAATGTTATTTTTAAAACATTTCTCCACGTATTTCTGTTTCAAACACAGTCTTAAATACTTTTTGTGGTGTTTTTTGACCTAACAAGTACATCAATTTAGTTATTGCTGCCTCTGTTGTAATATCTTTTCCAGAGATTACACCTATGTTTTTTAATTGTGTACTAGTTTCATAATTTCCCATAGAAACACTACCTCCACTACATTGTGTAACATTAATAATGTGAATATTATTATAAATTGCTTGCTCTAAAATTTTTACAAACCATTCTTCGGTAGGTGCATTTCCAGAACCATAAGTTTCTAAAACAATCCCTTTTAAATTTGGAATCGCAAAAAATGCTGTCAAAACATGTTGATTAATTCCTGGAAAAATTTTTAGAATAGCCACATTGTCATCAAGATTTGTATGAATTTTCAGTTTTTTTCTTGACTTTTGTTTGATAACAATATCATTATTCACTTTTAAATGCACACCTGACTCAGCTAATTCTGGAAAATTAGGCGACCTGAAAGCATTAAAATGTTCGGCACTTATTTTAGTAGTTCGATTTCCTCTATACAATTTGTATTCAAAATACAAACAAACTTCTTGGATAACCGGAACTTTATTCTCGTGTAGTGATGCTACTTGTATAGCTGTAATCAGATTTTCTTTTGCATCAGTCCTTAAATCCCCAATTGGCAATTGCGAACCGGTAAAAATTACTGGTTTAGCTAAATTTTCCAACATAAAGCTTAAAGCTGAAGCACTATAAGACATTGTATCGGAGCCGTGTAAAACGACAAAACCATCAAATTTAGAATAATTCTCCTCAATAATTTTGGCCATTTTTTGCCAATCCGAAGTATTCATATTAGATGAATCGATTGGCAAATCGAAAGAAAAAGTTTCAATTTGACAATCTAACAAATGAAGCTCTGGAATTCTACTTAACAATTCCTTAAAATCAAAAGCCTTTAAAGCTCCTGTTTCAAAATCTTTTACCATTCCGATGGTACCACCGGTGTAGATTAAAAGTATTTTAGGTTTATGCGATGTCATTAGTGTATTTCAATTTGTTCACAACTGGATTTGCATACATAGCTAAGAAGCCTTCTCTCATGGTTTCATTCTCAGCATCAATTCGCATTTCTAATCTTCTTTCAAATAACTGACGCTCTTTTTCGTCATATAAATTTGAAAATTTAGTTGTGTTGTGTAAAATATCGTAAGCAATAAAATTTGTTGGCCACAACTTGTACGTTAGCAGTATAGAATCGTCAATTACTTGTGCTAAAGCTTGTATTTGCTTATTATTATTGTCATTTTCAAAAATAATTTTCTCGTATTCACTATCTAAAACATCACCCACATGAATGTGAATTCGTTTCTTTTGACCAATTATTCCACTTAATAAAGTAATAAAATCTTCATTTTTTTCTTTAATGTAAACTTCATCTTTAGAAAGTGCTATTAATTGAGGCATCTTTAATGCATCTGTAGGGTCGTACTCATACGATATAGAAACTGGAACAATTTTCAATTTCTTAAAGAAATCCATACCTCTTTGTTCATCATTTGCCATTCCCAGCATTTTCAGAACTCCTTGATGAGTAGCATCATTTCCGTCTTTTGTTCTTCCTTCGCGTTGAGCAATCCAAACGGAACGATTTTCTTTAGACAATAAATGATACATGTATTCTGACATCAATTTTGAACTTTGCAATAATTCTCGTGGCGATAATCCCCTTTGTACTAAGAAATTTCGATTTAATTTAGAAAGTTTTAAAAGAAAATCTTTCTGAACCAAATTATCCCCAATAGCCGAAGCCGTCATTACTAAACCATGATCTATCAACGAAACATTTAACAACGAAGTATCTAGAATGATATCGCGGTGATTAGAGATAAATAAATACGAAGTATTAGGTTCTAACTTTTCAAAACCAGAAGTGGTAAGTCCTTCTGAACTTCTTTCTAAAACTCTTTGAATGGATTGATATACAAAGTTTACTTGAAAATCACGAATTGAATGAGTTCTGCTCAATTGCTCTTTCCAAACTTCATCTTCCATTTCTGGAAAAGTAAAATCCATCATAGCCTTCATCATAGGATGATGCAACAAAGACTTTAAGGCTTCGTTAACTTCAGAATCATAAAAAGGGCGAATAGCATCGAACTTTGTCATACTTTATTTAAAAACAATTCACAAAAGAACAAAAATTTTATGAATTGAGGCTTTATTTTAGGTTAAATTCCGAAAATTTGTTTTGAATTTTTAGTAGTAATTTCTCCTATTTGTTCTATTGGCAATTTGTAAATTTCGGTTAACTTTTGTGCTACCAATAATGTATAACTGCTTTCATTACGCTTTCCTCTATGTGGAACAGGCGCTAAATAAGGAGAATCGGTTTCTAAAACAATATGTTTCAAATCGATTTCATTCAGAAATTGATCGATTTTTCCGTTTTTAAATGTAGCTACTCCCCCAATTCCTAATTTCATTCCCAACGAAATCGCTCTTTGGGCTTGACCCAAATCACCCGTAAAACAATGGAAAATTCCGAATAAATCATCTGATTTTTCACTTTCCAATACTTCAAAAACTTCATCAAATGCATCGCGACAATGAATATTGATTCCTAATTTGTACTTTTTTGCTAATTGAATTTGATATTGAAAAGCATGTTGTTGCTCTTTTAAGAAAGTTTTGTCCCAAAATAAGTCGATTCCTATTTCACCCACAGCATAAAATTTTCTTGAAGCCAATTCTTTTTCAACATGTGCCAATTCTTCCAAATAATTTTCCTTTACATACGTTGGGTGTAATCCCATCATTAGAAATACATTTTCGGGATATTGCTTTTCTAATTCGTACATTTTAGATGTATAATTAGAATCGATTGAAGGTACAAACATTCTTGAAACTCCAACATTGATAGCTCTTTGCATCATTTCATTTCTGTCTTGATCAAATTCTTCTGAATATAAATGGGTATGTGTATCGGTTAAAATTAGTTTCGAGTTCAAGGTTACGAGTTTTAAAGTTTTGGATTGTGGTGCAAAGTTATAAAAGTATTGAGATAGATGTATTAAGTATTAAAACTAAAATTTTTACATTTGAATTATGGAAGATTTACAAGACTTTTTAAAAGGGAAAAAATATAAAAAGATAAAATTTACGGTATTAAAAACCCAACATTTATTAATCAAAGGAAAAATAAATGGAGTTAAAGGCAGCTTCATTTTAGATACCGGCGCTAGTAACAGTTGTGTTGGATTTGAAAGTATTGTGCATTTCAATTTAGACGCACAATTCTCAGAAACCAAAGCTTCAGGTGCTGGTGCCACTGGAATTGACACACAAATAGCAAAAAACAACGAAGTTCATTTTGGGAGATGGAAAAATAAAAAATTCCACGTAATTATTTTTGACATGAGTCATGTGAATGATGCGCTTCGCCATTACAAAACCAAACCCGTTGATGGTATTATTGGTGCTGATATTTTACTTAAAGGAAAAGCAATTATTGATTACAGCAATCATTTTTTGTATTTGAGGTGAATTAACACCAAAGATCCTGTGTTGATTTTCGCAAAATTCGCAAAGAAAAAATCCCAAACTCTTTTGAAATTTGGGATTTTATTATTTGGATTCTGAAACAATCCCGAAGTTTCGGGACAGAATGACAATTAAAGTTCTAAGGCTTTTTTCACATTTCCACCCATTAATAATTCTGCTGGGTTTTCTAATGCTTCTTTTACCGCTACTAAGAATCCAACTGACTCACGTCCATCGATGATTCTGTGGTCGTATGATAAGGCAACGTACATAACTGGAGCAATTACGATTTGACCGTTTTTAACAATCGCTCTATCCACTACATTGTGCATTCCTAAAATACCTGATTGTGGAGGATTGATGATTGGCGTAGATAACATACTTCCAAAAACACCACCATTAGAAATTGTGAATGTTCCACCTGTCATTTCATCCACTGTAATTTGTCCATCACGAGCTCTGATTGCTAATCTTTTGATTTCAGCCTCAACACCTCTGAACGATAATGTTTCTGCATTTCTCATTACTGGAACCATTAATCCTTTTGGACCAGAAACTGCTACAGAAATATCACAAAAGTCATAAGAAATTTTCTCTTGACCATCAATCATAGAGTTTACATCTGGATACAATTGTAAAGCTCGAGTTACTGCTTTTGTAAAGAACGACATGAAGCCTAATCCTAAACTGTGCTTTGCTTTGAACTCTTCTTTGTATTGATCACGTAAAGCGTAAATAGCCGTCATGTCTACTTCATTGAAAGTAGTTAACATAGCTGTTTCGTTTTTAGCAGATACTAAACGTTCTGCTACTTTTCTACGTAACATAGAAAGTTTTGTTCTTTCTGAACCACGGTTTCCACCTGTTGGTGTTCCCATAGATGGTACTGCATTTACGGCGTCATCTTTAGTGATTCTTCCACCTTTACCTGTTCCAACAATTGCAGAAGGTTCGATGTTTTTCTCGTCTAAAATCTTTCTTGCTGCTGGTGATGGTGCTTGCGTTGCGTATGTTTTCTCAGCTACTGGAGCTGGTTTTGGAGCTTCAGCTGGAGCTTCAACTGCTTTTGCTTCTTCTTTTGCTGGAGCTGCACCACCTTCTGGTTTTGCTGCACCTGTATCAATTAAACAAACCACAGCACCAACTGCTACTGCGTCACCTTCTTCTGCTTTTAATGTAATTATTCCGCTTGCTTCAGCTGGTAATTCTAATGTTGCTTTGTCTGAATCAACCTCAGCAATCGCTTGGTCTTTTTCTACATAATCACCATCTTTTACTAACCATGTAGCAATTTCTACTTCTTTAATTGATTCCCCTGGAGAAGGGACTTTCATTTCTAAAATCATGTTTTTTAGTTTAAAAGTTTAAAATAAGTTTAGAAGTTTAAAAGTTGTGTTAGTTTTAAACCTAAACTATTATCTGTTTTATTTTTATTGAAATAATTTTTTATCAAAAACCATAGCGATAGCATTCTTTTGACGTTTTTTTGAACGCTCATAACTACCTGCTGCCGGTGCACTATATGCTTTTGGAGATGCTAATCTTAATTTTACTAAATCAAAATTCATCAACATGTATCCATAAGCTCCCATGTTTTTAGGTTCTTCTTGTGCCCAAACGTAATCATCAACATTTGGATAACTATCGATAATTGCTTTGATTTGGTCAACCGCTAATGGGAACAATTGTTCTAAACGAACCACTGCCACATCATTTCTACCTAATTCTTCTCTTTGTGCAATAATGTCAAAATATACTTTTCCTGTACAGAATACCAATGTTTTAATGGCTTTTTTATCTGTTACTTTTGGATCATCTAATACTTCTTGGAATTGTCCGTTTGCTAATTCATCCATTGAAGATACTACATCTGGATGGCGTAATAAACTTTTTGGAGAAAACACTACTAATGGCTTACGGAATTCTGTTTTTAACTGTCTTCTCATTAAATGGAAGAAATTAGCTGGCGAAGTTACATCGGCAATATACATATTGTGTTTTGCGCACATTTGCAAATAACGTTCCATACGTGCTGATGAGTGCTCTGCTCCTTGGTTTTCATAACCGTGAGGCAACAACATTACCAATCCGTTTTGGTTATTCCACTTGTCTTCACCTGCCGAAATGTATTGATCAATCATAATTTGAGCGCCGTTAGAGAAATCTCCAAACTGTGCTTCCCAAATTACTAAGGTTTTTGGCGATGCCAACGCATATCCGTATTCAAAACCTAAAACACCATACTCAGAAAGGTGTGAATTGTAGATATAAAAGTTTCCTTTTTTATCTTTTATTTTATCTAAAAGAATTACTTCTTCTTCCGAATCTTCCACTTTAACTACTGCATGACGGTGTGAGAATGTTCCTCTTTCAACGTCCTGACCAGAAATACGCACGTCAAAACCTTCTGACATTAGAGAACCATAGGCTAATAATTCACCCATTGCCCAATCTAATTTATTGGTTTCCACCATGTTTTTTCTATCCCCAATTAACTTTGTAATCTTACTGATGAATTTCTTATCAGATGGAAGTTCTGTAATGGTTTTAGCAATTTCTGCCAGTTGATTTTTATCAAACTTAGTATCAAATTTTTGAAGCATTACATCATCTGAAACTTGTTTGTAACCTTCCCATTCATTTTCCATGAACGGAGTAATTACAGTTAAATCTTTCTTACGAGATGCTTCTAAATTTTCATCTAATTTTGCTTTGTAAGCTTCTTCTAATTCTTTTACAAAACCTGCCGAAATAACACTTTCTTGCATTAATTTTTCTGCATAAAGATCTCTTGGATTTTTATGTTTTGCAATTAATTTATATAAAACTGGTTGTGTAAAACGAGGCTCATCACCTTCGTTATGTCCATATTTTCTATAGCCTAATAAATCGATGAAAACATCGGTACCAAATTCCATACGGTAATCTAAAGCAAATAACATTGCATGTACTACCGCTTCTGCATCGTCTGCATTTACGTGTAAAACAGGCGACAAAGTTACTTTAGCTACATCCGTACAATAAGTAGATGAACGTGCATCTAAATAATTGGTGGTAAATCCGACTTGGTTATTGATTACTAAATGGATTGTTCCACCTGTTTTATAACCATCTAATTTAGCCATTTGAATGATTTCATACACAATACCTTGACCCGCTACAGCGGCATCACCGTGAACAGCGATTGGTAATACTTTTGAAAAATCATTTGGATAATTTCTATCTTGTTTTGCTCTTGTAATTCCTTCAATAACAGCACCTACAGTTTCTAAGTGCGAAGGATTTGGCGCTAAATTTAAGTTAATTTTCTTGCCTGAATTGGTTACTCTATCCGAAGTTAACCCTAAGTGATATTTTACATCCCCATCAAAGTTTGCGTCTTCATCATAGTCTTTTCCGTCAAATTCAGAGAAGATATTTTGAGTATTTTTTCCAAAGATGTTTGCCAATACATTCAAACGACCTCTGTGTGCCATTCCCATTACAAATTGCTCCACACCTTTATCAGCCGCAGCTTCCACTAAAGCGTCTAAGGCAGGAATAACTGCTTCACAACCTTCTAAAGAGAAACGTTTTTGGCCTACATATTTAGTATGTAAAAAGTTTTCGAAAGAAACTGCTTCGTTAAGTTTACTAAGAATGTGTTTTTTCTTGTCAGTAGTAAAACTTGGTAAATTATCGTTGATATCTAAACGATTTTTGATCCATTCCAATTTGTGTGGCTCACGAATATACATGTACTCCACGCCAATAGATTGACAATATACATTTTCTAAATGCTTAACAATATCTGCCAATGGACTTGGTTTCATGTTAACCATTTTAGCTGCATCAAAAACTGTATTCAAATCAGCTAGAGATAAGCCAAAGTTTTCTAATGCCAGCGAAGGACCGTGAAGTCTTCTGTCTCTTACTGGATTTGTTTTTGTGAATAAATGCCCACGTGTTCTGTAGCCTTCAATTAATTTAAGAACATTGAACTCTTTTTGCATTTTTTCAGAAATTTCTCCTGAATCACCCGAAGCAACATAAGCTACTTGTTGGGCTACTTCTTCAGAGCCGTAATTAGCCTGAGCGAAATCAAATCCTTGAAAAAAACTTCTCCAGCTTGGCTCAACGCTGTCTGGATTTTGTAAATATTGTTCGTATAAATCGGCAAAAAAAGCCGTGTGTGCAGCGTTTAAAAAGGAAAACCTATCCATATCTTGTTGTCTGAAAGACCTTTTAATTAAAAATATTATGCAAAAGTAAAACATTTTATGATAATTTTTCAAGGATTTTTATACTTTTATAACATTAATTTTTTGAAATTTGATTTATGAAAAAGGATTCCGTAATGTATTTAACATTTTTGTTAATTATTGTGTTTTTATTTGGTTTCAAATCTGAAATTTATGCACAAGAAAGTGCTCAAATGAAAACAAAAAGTGATTTTTGGAATCATGTACAATTTGGAGGAGGACTGGGTTTAGGCGTTGGTAATGGTTACGCAGATATTATGGTGGCTCCAAGTGCTATTTATAATTTTAACGAGTATGTATCAGCAGGTTTAGGACTGCAATACAACTATGTAAAACAGCGTGATTTTTATAATGCCAATATGTATGGAGGAAGTATAATTGCCTTATTTCAGCCAATCAGAGAACTGCAAATTTCTACTGAATTAGAACAACTCCGCATTAATAGAACTTACGAAAACTCGTTCGGAAATAATTCGGATGATTTTTGGAATACTGCTTTGTTTGTAGGCGCAGGTTACCGCAATGAAAATGTAACTTTTGGTGTTCGATACAATGTATTACACCGAGATAGAGATAATATTTATGCCGAAGCTTTTATGCCTTTTGTAAGGGTATTTTTTTAATACTTATTTCGAAACCAAACTTTTTGCCATTCGCGTTTTAATAATAAAAAAGCAACTTGTTCTGATAATTCAACCAGGTCAGAACCATCTAGTTTTTTAATTTGTTCTTCAGGAACATCGATGATGTAAAGTAAGTTCAAATATTCAGCAAATTTGTATTGAATGAGTTTGTAAATTTTCTCTTGTACCAAATTCTTAAATTCAAACGGAAAAATACTTGATGGTACATCTAAAGATTCATTCGCTAAAGCAAAATCTTTGTTTACTTGCTCAATGAGTTTGAAGTACAAATGTTCTTCTTCGGCTTGCGAAATTAATGCGTCAATATTTATTGGATTTGTAAAATTCATTTTTCAGTAGTATTGACACATTGTCGAATTGAATAATTGACACATTATTACACGTTTCTTCCCATTAAATTCTCTCCAAAAGCTTTCAAAATCGCTTTCTTATCATTCTCGATATCCATTTTTTCTAAAGTTTCAAAGGCATTAAAAGTATATTCTTGAATCGCTTTTTTAGTAGCTTCGCTTGCTCCAGAATCATTAAAAATGGCTTTTACTGATTCAATTTTATCAGCGTTATCTTTTGGTTGAATGGAGAATAAATGTAATAATTGTTGTTTTTCTTCTGCCTTTGAAAACTCAATTGCTTTCAAATATAAATAGGTTTTTTTATTTTCAATAATATCTCCACCAACTTGTTTTCCAAAAGTTTCTGGATTTCCAAATGCGTCTAAATAATCATCTTGTAATTGGAAGGCAATTCCTAAATTCAGTCCAAAATCATAAATCAAATTAGCATTTTCATCAGAAGTTTCGGCAACGATTGCTCCCATTTTCATAGCTGCACCCACTAAAACTGCTGTTTTATATTCAATCATTTTTAAGTATTCTGAAATCGTAACATCATCACGAGTTTCGAAATCTACATCGTATTGTTGTCCTTCGCAAACTTCTAAAGCCGTTTTACTGAATAATTTCGCTAATTTCTGGAAAGTTACTGGCTCATAATTCTCGAAATATTGGTATGCCAAAATCAGCATTGCATCACCTGATAATATTCCAGTATTCAAATCCCACTTTTCATGAACTGTTTGATTACCTCTTCTCAAAGGCGCATCATCCATAATATCATCATGAATTAAAGAAAAGTTATGAAACACCTCAACCGCAGTAGCAGCAGGAATCGCTTTTTCACAATCTACATTAAAAACTTCACTCGCCATTAAAGTCAAAACGGGACGCATTTTTTTTCCGCCAAGTGATAAAATATACTGGATAGGTTCGTATAAATTTTTAGGATCTTTATTAGCTACAATTTGTGAAAAATGATTGCTGACTTTTTCTTGATAATAGGATATAGAATGCATTTTTTGAATTTTTTGCTAAAATACTCCATTATTCTGAAATGATACGACTATATTAAATGTTAAATTTACGTAAATACAAAGGAAACTATTTTGGTGTTAAAAGTTTCCTTCATACATTTGTCCTAGAAAATAAAATCCAAAAAAAAGGATTTTAAATTAAAGAATGAAAGATAAAATTATTAATAAAGCAAAAGAAATGTTTTTGAGACTTGGTTTCAAAAGCATTACTATGGACGATATTGCCTGCGAAATGTGTATTTCCAAAAAAACAATTTACAAGTATTTCAGTAATAAAGACATCCTTATTGAAGAAAGTGTTGAATTGGTTCACAAAGAAGTTCATGAAACTATTGAAAAAATTGTATCTAAAAACTTTAACGCAATTGAAGAAAATTTTGAAATCAAAAGAATGTTTAGAGAAATGTTTAAAGCTGCGGAATCTTCTCCATTGTATCAATTAAAAAAACACTATCCAGAAATTTATGATAAAGTATTAACTCAGCAAGTAAGCATTTGTGAAGATTGTTTTAGACAAAATATCATTAAAGGGATTAATGAAGGTTTATACCGAGAAAATCTAGATATAGATAATTACGTGAAATTTTATTATACTTTAATTTTTAATATCAACGAAAATACGATGTTAGAAAAAGATGCACATGAATTAGAAGTAAAAGCTTTAGAATATCACATTAGAGCCATGGCAACTTTAGCCGGAATTATTGAACTAGAAAAACACCTTAAAAATCCAATTATATAAACATGAAAAACAAACTATTACTCGCAATACTATTGCTAACTGCTATTATCAATGCTCAGGAAAGTGATAAAAAATCGTATTCGTTTTCTTTGAAACAAGCTATTGAACATGCTACTAAAAACAACTATTCTATACAAAATGCAAATAGAGATATTGAAGTAGCTAAAAAGAAAAAATGGGAAACCACAACTATGGGTTTGCCACAAATAAATGGATCTGTAAATTATCAAAATACCTTTGAGTTTCAAAAACAAGGTGCTGCAGCAAATTCTTTTAATCCATTAGCAGATCCAAACGAAATTACTTTATTGGCTTTTGGAACAAAACACCTAGGAATTGGTAACTTAACATTGAGTCAGTTAATTTTTGATGGTTCATATTTAGTGGGGTTACAATCGGCTAAAACATATTTAAAAATTTCCGAAAACGCAAAAGAAAAAACCAATCAAGAAATTAAAGAAATTGTAATTAACGCATACGGGAATGTGCTTTTAGCAGATGAAAGCATTTTAATAATTAATAAAAATAAAGTTGTTTTAGAAAAAATTCTTTCAGACACTAAAGAAATTTTTAAAAACGGACTAATTGAAGAAGAAAATGTAGAACAGCTTCAAATCACTTTAAATTCGGTAAATAATGCTTTAGATAATGTAACAAAACAAAGGGTTATTGCTTTAAATATGATGAAACTATTGTTAGGAATTGATTTAGAAAATGAAGTTTTTTTAACTGAAAAATTAAGCTCATTAACTGAAAATAATATCGATTTACAAGTTTTAACTTCTGAATTTGATGTAAATAAAAATATCGATTATCAAATTGGTAAAAACATGGAAGAAAGTAAAAAATTAATGGTAAAATTAGAAAAAAGCAAAGAATTACCATCAATAGGAGCTCAGGTAAATTTTGGATACAATGCGTTTTCAAACGAATTTACATTTTTTAATTCAGATCAAAAATGGAGTAATTACTCAAATATAGGAATTGGTTTAAATGTTCCTATTTTTAGCAGTGGCGCAAGAAGCTCAAGGGTACAACAAGCTAAATTAGAATTAGAAAAATCACAGACACAATTAAAAGAAAAAGAGCAAAATTTAAAACTGGAACATCAAAAAGCAAAAAGTGATTATGAATATAGTATTAATCAATTTCACAATGCTCAATCTAATTTGAAATTGGCTGAGCGCATTGAAAGTAAACAACAAATAAAATTTAAAGAAGGTTTATCGTCAAGTTTTGACTTTGCCGATGCACAAAAACAATTATATACTGCTCAACAAGAAGTTTTACAAGCAATGCTTGAAATAATAAACAAAAAAGCAACATTAGAAAAAATATTAAACTAACAACTATAAATAAATTTAGATATGAGAAAAATAATATTAGTAGCAACAAGTCTATTATTATTCGCTTGTGGTGGAAAATCTACAGATGATTTAATAAAGGAAGAAAACATTACAGAATTAAAAAACAGAAAGTCAGAAATTCAAGCCGAATTATCAAAAATTGACGCCGTTTTAAACAAAGGTGGCAAAGCTGAAGAATCTGAAGCATTAGTTTCTGTTTTAACTTTAAAAGACACCGTTTTTAATCATTATTTTGAAATTCAAGGGAATATAAATACAAAAGAAAATATTTTAGTCCAACCAGAATTTAGTGGAACTTTAACTTCGTTAAATGTAAAAGCTGGTCAACGAGTTTCAAAAGGCCAAATTTTAGGGAAAGTTGATGATGCCGGAATGTCGCAACAATTAGCTAGTATTGAAAATCAATATACACTTGCAAAAACCACATTTGAAAGACAGAAAAATCTTTGGGACAAAAAAATTGGTTCAGAAATTCAATATTTACAAGCTCAAACACAAATGATTTCGGCTCAAAAATCTGTAGCTCAAATGAAAGCTCAATTAGCAAAAACATTAATTCTTTCACCATTTTCTGGTACAATTGATGAAGTTTTTGTAGAACGTGGACAAGTCGTATCTCCTAACCCTCAAGGATTAATGAGAATTGTAAATTTATCAAACATGTATGTTACCACATCTGTTCCTGAAACCTACATTGGGAAATTGAAAGCTGGTACCGAAGTAGATGTTTTTTTAACTTCATTAGGAAAAACATATAAAGGAAAAGTAAGACAAGTGGGGAATTACATTAATCCAAATAACAGAAGTTTTGGTATTGAAGTTAGTGTTCCAAATCCTGATAATTTATTACGACCAAATCAAGTTGCAAAACTTAAAATCATAGATTATACAGTAAAAGATGCAATTGTTGTTCCTACAAACGTAGTTCAAGAAGATGGTGAGAAAAATAAATTTGTTTTTATTGTAACTAATGTAATTGGTAAAAAAGGAATTGCTAAAAAAATAATAGTAAAAGTTGGAAAATCATCAGATAATGTAACAGAAGTTTTAAGCGGATTATCAGCAAATAATCTTATTGTAACGGAAGGCGTGAATACTATTTCTGAAGGAATGAAACTTAATTTCTAAAAATAATTGTTTCAGGCTCCAAGTTGTTATTATAACTCTTAAACCTGAAATTTGAAACAAAAATATATGAGTAATCAAAATAAAGAATTCGGAATATCGAGTTGGGCTGTAGACAATAGAGTTACAGTATATATCTTGACATTGCTAATTGTTATTACAGGTATCATTGCCTATGTAACAATGCCTCGTGAGGATTTTCCAGAAATTATAGAGAACAAAGTTTACATTTCTTCTGTTTTCCCTGGAAATTCTGCCGAAGATGTTGAAAAACTAATTGTAAAACCATTAGAAAAAGAAATTAAAAATATTTCTGGTGTAGAAAAAATTACGTCAAGTTCATTCCAAGATTATGGAATGATCATTGTTGAATTTAGTGATAACGTTGGTATTGAAGATGCTAAAACTAAAGTAAAAGACAAGGTAGATGTTATAAAAGCAGATACCGATTGGCCAAATTTAGATAATGGTAGTAAGGTAGAACCAAGTGTTTTTGAATTGAACATTTCGGAAGAAGTGCCTATTTTAAACATTAATTTGAAAGGAAATTATACGACTCAACAATTAAAAAAGTACGGAGAATTGCTTCAAGATGATATTGAAGAAATACCCGAAGTTAAAAAAGTAGATATACTTGGAGTTGACGATAAAGAAGTTGAAATTGCTGTAGATATATTCAAAATGACAGCAGCACAAGTTTCTTTCGATGAAATTCAGAATGCGGTTAAATATGAAAACATGACACTTTCTGGCGGAAATTTAATTTCTCAAGGTTCACGAAATAATATCAGAATTGTTGGGGAAATTAAAGACCCAAAAGAATTAGAAAACGTAATTGTAAAATCTTTCGGCGGAACTGTTTACCTAAAAGACATCGCCGTTGTTCGTTTCAAAGAAAAAGAAAAAACAACATACGCACGCGAATCTGGCAAAGAGGTTGTAATGCTAAACGTAAAAAAACGTTCTAATCAAAACATGATTTCTGCCATAGAACAAGTAAAAGAAAAATTAGAAAAAGCAAAAGAATCATATTTACCATCTAACTTATCAATTGATTTAACAAATGATCAATCATCACGTGTCGAACACCAAGTAGATGAACTATCGAATCATATTATATTTGGTATTGTGTTGGTAATGATTGTACTGATGTTTACCATGGGATTAAGGAATTCCTTATTTGTTGGTGCTGCGATTCCACTTTCAATGTTGATGGCATTTACAATATTATCGGCTTTTGGATTAACGCTAAATACAATGGTGCTTTTCGGATTGGTAATGGGGTTAGGAATGCTTGTTGACGACGGAATTGTAGTGGTGGATAACGTTTTTGCGAATATGAAGAAAGGTATGGACAAAGTATCGGCTTCTAAAATTGGTATTGGTGAAATCGCTTGGCCAGTAATTTCTTCAACAGCAACAACCTTAATGGCATTTTTACCATTTGCTTTATGGCCGGGAACTATGGGTAAATTCATGAAATATTTCCCAATTACATTAACAGTAACATTAACAGCTTCGTTATTCGTAGCAATGGTTGTAAACGCGGCCATGACTGGTGGTTCAATGGACACAGAAGATAGAAACGTGTCTAATAAATCAGCTAAATTATATACAATTATATTTAGCGTTTTAGGTATTGTTTTTGTTTTGATTGGGCATATAACAGATTCAACTTTCGCAAAAGCAATCGGGCATTTAGCTATTATTTCATTAGGATTAATGTGGTTATATAAAATCAAATTGTACCAATGGACGCAAGATTTTCAGCATAACTTTTTTCCAAAAATGGAAGATAAATATAAAAATTTCTTAGCAAAGATTTTGACAGGAAAGAGAGCTTGGTTGGCATTAGCTACGATTATTGGTATGCTATTTTTCTCTTTCATCTTGTTAGGAATTTTTCCTAGAAAAGTATTGTTTTTCCCAGATAACACTCCAAATCAAGTCATTACATATATTGAATATCCACAAGGTACTGATATCGAAAAAACCAATAAAGCTACACTTTTTGTTGAAAAGCAAGTGATTGAAATATTAAATAAATATGTAGACCCAAAAACTAACAAAAACTTCTTAGCAGAGAGCATTGTTTCGCAAGTTGGAGTTGGAGCTGGAAACCCGAATGTAGATGCGGGTTCGGCGTCAGAAACACCATATAAAGGCAAAGTAACAGTTAATTTCTCTGAGTACAAATTCCGTCAAGGCATCAATACCACGGAAGTTTTAGATGAAATTCGTGCGAAAGTAAAAGGCATTGCTGGTGCAACAGTTACCGTTGAAAAAGACGCTAACGGACCGCCAGCAGGTTATCCAATTAGTGTACAATTAACAGGAACGGATTATCAAGAAATGTTAGTAGAAGCAGATAAAATGATTGCTTTTATTAACTCGAAAAACATTCCAGGAATCGAACGTTTAAGTGTGGATGTAAACAAAGAAAGTCCTGAACTAGAAGTAAAAGTGGACAGAGTAAGCGCTGGAAGTATGGGTATTTCAACTGGTCAATTAGGATTCAATTTACGTCGTTCAGTTTATGGCCAAGAAATTTCCACATACAAAGAAGGTGATGACGATTACAATATTACCATGCGTATGCAAGAAGACCAACGTAAGAATGAAAATGTATTGTTCAATCAATCTTTAACCTTTCGAAATCAAAATAACGGTCAAATTATGCAAGTGCCAATTTCTGCGATTTCTGAAACCAATAAAACTTCTACTTACAATCAAATCAAAAGAAAAAACCAAAAACGTATTATGACGGTTTATTCTAATGTATTGACAGGTTATAATGGAGATGAAATTACGAAACAAATTGCAGCAGAATTAGAAACCTATAAATTCCCTAAAACAGTAAGTTATTCGTTTTCTGGTGTTCAAGAAGAACAAGGCAAAAACCAAAGTTTCTTAATGTATGCACTTTTCTTAGCTTTAGCAGGAATTACAATTATTATTGTGTTACAATTTAATTCTGTTTCAAAAACAATGGTAATTTTATTTACTGTATTATTAAGTTTCAGTGGTGTTTTCTACGGATATGTAATTGCGAATATGGATTTCGTTATCCTGATGACAATGATGGGAATTATTTCATTGGCCGGAATTGTAGTAAAAAACGGAATTGTATTAATGGACTTCTTTGTTTTATTATTAAATAAAAAAGTTGCTGATAATAATTTGAAAAGTCATGATGATTTATCTTTAGAGGAAATAAAAGAAGTAATTATCGAATCCGGTAAATCTCGTTTGCGTCCAGTACTACTTACAGCTTTAACTGCTGTTTTAGGATTAATTCCTTTAGCAATTGGTTTAAATTTCGATTTCTTCTCTTTAATTACAGAGTTCAATCCTCATTTATATATGGGTGGTGATAACGTAATTTTCTGGGGACCATTAGCATGGACCATCATCTTCGGATTAACCTATGCAACAGTTCTAACGTTAGTTATGGTTCCAGTAATGTTTTACTTAGTAAAAAGAGTAAAATATTGGTTAAGAGACAGAAAAAAAAACAAATTTAATAGCATAAATTTATGAGTTGTCCTAAAAAAGGTTGACTCGTTAATAATTTAAATATAGTTAAATCGTAACAGAATTAATTCTGTTACGAT
>Ga0255098_1000061_pt1 | contig 36817 bp, 55 predicted proteins | sample Colum_Atlam_RepC_2_FD_188440 | JGI IMG/M metagenome (GOLD analysis project Ga0255098, IMG submission 188440) | Freshwater microbial communities from Columbia River, Oregon, United States - Colum_Atlam_RepC_8d | ecosystem: Environmental > Aquatic > Freshwater > River | place: USA: Oregon... | reverse complement strand
CCGAGGCCAAGCTTGCCGTTGCCACGACGCTGAACATCGCAGACGCGGAACCGCTGGTCGAAGCGTTTCGACGATGGCCGCAATCTCGCAAAAGCAAATCGGTCGATCGGCATTTCCGCAGCTTCGCGCTTGCCAAGTTCGCGCGGTGGGGGCCAGCCGAGCGCGCCGCCTGCCAACCGCTTGATCAACAGCCGCCAGAGCCAGCAGCAGTTTTGCCGCCCGTGACGTATTCGTCGGCGCTGGTTGCAACGCTTTCGAAAGGCCAGCGCTATGCTAATTGATTGGCAACCAGACAACAGGCCAGAGGCTGCCGTACGAATTGCGCATCACACGGCGCAGATCATCGACGCCATGAATCGTGCGGCCGACGCTCGGGCTGTGAAGCAGCTTTTCGACGACTACATGAAGTTCGCCCGCGACCATCGCGTCTGTTCTCAGATCGTACAGCACATGGCCGACAAGCGCCGCGTTCTGGTTGGCGAAATGGACCGCCCGAAGGTCAAGCCTGCGTCGATCTCGGAAGCATCGCGTCGAATGGCGGGTGATCGAGATGAGTGACATTGACAGCAAGATCAGAGATTTGGTGATCGAGAGCGCTCATCTGTCAGTTGAGCGAACGCCCATCGAGTGGGAGCATTATTGCCAGTCACCCATAGAACGGCTGATGCTTCTGGCGCTGTGGTCGAGGGGTGTGTGGACAAGCCGACTTGCGTTTGCTCAAGCGCCTGTGTTGTCGCTGTTGATCGAGGACGCGAACGGGCCAATTCACCTGTGCCCTATTCTTGCGCCGCAGGTTCCGGTTGGACCGTACCGGGTGGACTTTTTGATCGCCGCCGCGAGGCCCCTTCACTACAAGGACACCGTTTTGTTCGCCGTGGAGTGCGACGGGCACGATTTTCACGAGCGAACGAAGAAGCAGGCAGAGCGGGACAAGGGGCGCGATCGGTATCTAGCCTCTCAGGGTATCACCGTGCTCCGGTACACAGGCTCAGAGATTTGGCGGGACGCCGGCGCATGCGCCGATGACGTTCTAGGGATTGTCGATGGTCAAATTGTCGGTGACTCCTACACTTGGCACAAGCTCAGAATGGGGCCAAGTCGCCCCAAGCCCAGTTTGGAGTCCGCAGAATGAGCTTCGAGCAGCGCGACGACAGCGGCAACCTCTTCAAGATCAAGGACGAGGACCGCAAGAGCGAAAAACACCCGCAGTACGAGGGCGAATTCAAAATCATGTGCCCTCACTGCCAGAAGACGACAAGCGGATGGGTCAAGGGCTGGATCAAGGAAGCCAAGACCGGGGCCAAGTTTTTCAGTCTCGCCTTCAAGCACAAGGGCAAGCGCGAATGAGCAACAGCGACCTACGTCAGCGCGCGGAAAGCCTCATCAGGCTCCACGAAGCACACGACGCAGCAAAGGCTGATCTTGATGAAGCTTATGCCGATGCAGCCTCGTCCGGCTACACGAAGGCCGTGCTTCGCAAGGCGATCAAAGTCCACACTCTGTCAGCCGACAAGCGAGCAAAGTACGACAGCGACCAAACAGACCTCGAGGTCTATCTGGCTGAGATCGAAGGACGGGAGGCAGCAGAATGAAAACCCTAGCCTTGATTTTAACGCTGGCAACAGGCGAGCAAGCCAGAACGACGATGCCAGCCTGGGAATGCCACACAGCAGCAGCAGAGATGCATCACGCCTGGCACATCGGCGGCCATGTAGACCGTGACGACAGGGTGAGGGTGGTTGACGCCGCCTGCGAGGCTGTGAGTTTTCTTGAGAGCCTGACGACAGGCAGTGACGGCGACTGCGGAGAGGAAGCATGACCACGAAGCCAGTGAAAGGCATTCGCATAAAGGATGGCAAGCTCATCCGCGTCCACACCTACGACGCCAGCAAGTCCAGACGCATCGCCAAGAGCAAACGCCAGCGCGTCGTCTCACCAAAGAGGGCCAAATGAGCGAAGACCGAGCCGAACACTACCGCAACGTCATCGCAATACACGATGATTTAAAAGATCCTCTGATGATGGTCCGCGTGACTGATCTCCGTGCCCTTCTAGATGTATACGAGTGGTATACTGCCGGGGAGCGTCCACGCGTCAGAGTGAAGGCTAGGAAAGAGACAGCATGACCAGAGAACAAGCGCTTGAGATTGCCGACCGATTGCTCGCCCCCATGCGAGAGCAAATCGCGCGCGAGTTGGTCAATGCAAGCCAGTCGGCTAAAGCCTTGGAAGATGCGCCCAACCTCAAGCGCTACCTCGACGCTTTGGACGAGTACAACAGGGCAGATCAGCCTAAAGCTCAAGCGTGGTCGCTCGGCTTTGGGGCGCCGCCGCACACTATTGTTGTCGGCAACGAGGGCGGCGGTAGAGACAAGATCCGCGCCGAATGCGCCGACGCCTGGAAGAAGCTAACTCGCGAAGAACAGCAGCTGTTCTGGACCCTGCAAGGATACTGAAAGCCACTCCACCCCTAGTCCCGCGTCCCTGATCACAAATCAAACGAGAGACGCATGGACACCATCAGCCCAACGCTAGAGCGCATCAATCAGGCTGCGCACGGCATTGACGAGCCCGAGGTCAGCCAAGCCAAGGACCGCCGCGCCTACGTGGTCCGTGACATCTGGTCCAATCTGCGCCGCCTGAACCACATCAGCGAGGACGAGGCCGCAGCGGGACGCAAGTTCAGCGCCCATATGGAGCTTGCCTATCGTGGCCGCTCGATCACCCCAAGCTATGGCCAGCGCCACGCGGAAGGGACGCCCGTCAGTCAGCTATCCGGGTTTGCCGCCGAAGCCGATATGGCCCGCGTCGTGGATTATTACGTGCTGCATCAGGACGCCAAAGCTATGCTGCCACCGTCCGCTCGCATGGCGATGATGCTCGCATGTGACGGCAAGACGCCTGCGCAGATCGGACGATTGATCGCCCATTATCGCGACGACAACCGCGCCGTTGTTGCTGCCGTGATGACGATCAAATCTGCCTTGGAGTTGCTGGCTAGACACTACGGCATTATTCGCGACGGATAATTTAGGTCAGCTATTGACCTTAAAGGAAAATCACCGCATAACCGCCACAATGCCGACACAAGCGCCCGAGGCTCAACAGCCTTCCGGGCGCTTTTGCTTTTGCGGGCGAAATGGACACCGAAAAACATAAACCCGATTGGAGGGGGGGGCAAATAGATGGCTGACCGTCCTGGGGTGCCCCGTGAGTGGGGGCTGGGGTACATTTCTGACATTGAGGACCAGTATGGCCAGCGTGAATGGTCCGGGTATCTCATGCCGGACAAGCATGCGCCCGCATATGATGCTGGCGGTTGGGGAGCAGAAACCGCATCTTTGCGTGAAGACCCGGCAATGGATTCAGCAACTCGCCTGAGCCGCTCGCTTGGCTTGAGCAGTGCAGCGCTCAGCGCCCCTGGGCTGTGGAAATTGCTTACGGTGCCGGCTGCGGCTCCATTTGTAGGGCATGACCTGTTGAACGTGCATCGCAACATGCAACAGTTGGACGGCACCCATCCAACAATGCAGCGACAGGATTCGTGGGCCGGCATTATCGAGCGTATTTTGCGCGACAAATGACAAACGAAGAGCACGAAGCCGACGAAGCCGATCTCATCCTCGTTGACCTGATCGACCTCGCGCTTGATCACGGCATTTCGCCTGCAGAGCTTGTCAAATTCGCCTCTGAGCGCATCCCCGACCTGTACGCCGAAGCGTTGGCCGACCTCCCGAGACACTAGGAGCCGCTATGCGCAAAGCCTTTGACGCATTCGAACGATTCATCAGCGCCATGATGGGCGACCTCGCGCCGACCGGCCGCGTATGGGCGCGCGTCGGTGTCGTGGTGCTTATCGTTGCCGCCGCCATGTCCTGGGGATTTGGCGCTGATGTAAGCTGGAAGCACGCCGCCTTCCTCGCCTGCCTGACATTTGTTGCCGCTTTCGGCCCTGAGGCTGCTCACCGCGCTTGGACCGATCAGCGCTATGGGGCATCCCTCGCCATCGCCATCCTGTGCGCGCCGCTGCTGGCCATCGAGTTCTACAGCCATGCCGGCTATACCGCTGGCCTCCGTGGCCACAACATCGAGACGACTGCCGTCCAGAACGTCAAATACGACAGCCGCCAAGACGAGGTGAAGGAAGGCAAGGCGTCACTCATCCTTTGGGAAAAGCGCCTGGCTGAGCTTGAAGCCGCCAATGCCTGGTCTGCCACCGTCACTGCCGACGCTCTCAGGGCTCAACTCGCTAGCGCCACACTCGCCATTGAACAGGAAGCCGCTCGAGGCGGTTGCAAGGCCAAATGCCTCGCCCGCACCAAGGAGCGCGACGACCTCGCCAGCAAGATCGCCATTGCCGAGGAAAAGTCCGATCTGACCCGCAAGATCGAGGCCACGAAGGCCGTCTTGGCTAAGGCTCGCGACGTGGCCGCAGTGACCGAGCACAAGTCCAGCCCCGTGGTGCATCAAAACCAGTTCTTGGCTAAGGCGGTTACACTCGTTGGCTTTGGCAGCCTCGAGCCCACGCCTCACATCACCGCCGCCGCTGAGCAGTCTGCAAACCTCGCTATGGCAGTCGCCGGCACTGGCCTTCCTGCATTCTGCCTGTTCATTGCGGGCCTATACCGCCGCAGCAATCGCCGCGCCGAACCCGAATCCCTCCCCCTGACACCGGCAGACCATAGGCCGACAGTCATCCACACACGAGAGACGATCACAGACCCTGCTCTCCGTCGATGGGCTACGTCGGGCCATGTCAAGGGGCTTCTAGGAGCCGCGTAATGAAGCAGTCTGGAGCTCGCCCCGTCTGGTTCCTTGAAACAGCCCCCGGCAAACAAGTGGAAGTGCAAGGAGAGTGGATTGACGCCACCAGACAAAGCGCATTCGTATCTGGGCTTGAGCAGCGCGTTGCCGGGGTGGATATGATGGAGTGGTCTATACCTGGGTGGACGATCGCTCTCGACCCGGCGCGGGACGGCGTTGTTTTGACCCGAATTGAATAGTTGAAATTAATCAAAGGAATTCAAAGCCGTGTCGCGAGGCGGGAAGAGGCAAGGAGCAGGTCGCAGGCCAGGCTCTATAACGAAGCGCACGCAGGAAATCGTTGCTGCTGCGTCCAAGGACGGCGAGACGCCACTTGAATACATGCTGCGAGTCATGCGCACGTCTAGCGATGACAAGCGCAAGGACGCCATGGCCATTGCGGCAGCGCCGTTCATGCACCCTCGCTTGGCTGCCATTGAGCATTCGTCCAACCCTGAGAACCCATTAGAAACGGTGACGCGCGTGGAGTTGATCGCGCCCAATGTGCACAGTACAGGTTGAACTCCCCCCAAGGCTTCTGCCGGTCTTTTCGGGTGAAGCTGACGTAAGAGGGGCCTACGGCGGGCGAGGATCGGGCAAGACGCGGTCCTTTGCCAAGATGACCGCAATCCGCGCCCATATGTGGGATAGGGCCAACCGAAGCGGCATCATCCTTTGCGGTCGTCAGTTCATGAACAGCTTGGACGATTCCTCGATGGAGGAAGTCAAGGCTGCAATACGGTCTGAACCCTGGCTACTTGCTCACTTCGATATTGGCGAGAAGTTCATACGCACCAAGTCGGGGCGCATTGCCTACAAGTTCGCCGGCCTCGATCGGTCGCTAGACAGCATCAAATCAAAGTCTCGCATTCTGCTGTGTTGGGTCGATGAAGCCGAGCCCGTCACCGAAGAGGCCTGGATCAAGTTGATCCCGACGTTGCGTGAGGAAGACAGCGAGCTTTGGGTCACATGGAACCCCGAAAGCAAGCGCAGCCCGACGCATCGGCGGTTTAGGACGGGGCAGCCTGACCCACGCGTCAAAGTGGTCGAGATCAACTGGCGGGACAACCCGTGGTTTCCCGCAGTGCTGGAGCGCACACGACAGCGCGACATGCGGGATCGTCCGACGCAATATGATCACGTCTGGGAAGGCGACTTCGCAACCGTTTTCGAGGGTGCCTACTACGTCAAGGAGCTAATTGCGGCTCGTGAGGCTGGCCGGATCACTTCGGTCTCTGTTGAGCCGCTGATACCTGTGCACACGGCATGGGACCTTGGCATTGGCGATAGCACGGCCATTTGGTTCTTTCAGGTCGTTGGCAACGAAGTCCGGGTTGTCGACTTCTACGAAAGCCACGGCCACGGGCTGCCGCACTACGTCGCAATGCTCAACGCCAAGGACTACACCTACGGCATCGATTGGGTGCCGCATGACGCAAAAGTCAGAGAGCTTGGCACAGGAAAGACTCGAGTGGAGACGCTGCAGGCCCTAGGACGAAATCCTAAGCTAGTGCCAGCGCACACGCTGATGGACGGCATTAACGCCGCACGCCAGACGCTGCCGCAGTGTTGGTTTGACGAGACCCGGACGGATTACGGCTTGGACGCGCTGCGCCAGTACCGAAGCGAGTTCAACGAAGATAACGCGGTGTTCTCCGATAGGCCGCTTCACGATTGGACGTCACACGCTGCTGACGGGTTTCGTTACCTGTCAATCGCCTGGAGGGCCATGAAGCTGGTCGAGCCAGAGAAGCCAAAGAAGACGCACTTTGTCTTTGAAGCCGGCGCGGATGGCCTTCGCCCCAACATGACGGTGAGAGAAATCATCGAACTAAAACGCCGAAAGCGCCTGGCTGATGAGTGAGAAGCACGAAGGCCAGCAGATCGAAACGGACGCCAAAGCCGTCGCGCAGGGGATGGAGCCGGGCGACGTTTGGCTGAAGAAGATCAAGAAGGCGAAGAAGGATGAGGAAGCCTGGCGCAAGTACGCGGCCAAGGCCATCGCGATCTTTGAGGCGGACGAGGAACAGGCGACCAAGGCGGGCGCTAAGCCTGTCTCGTTCAACATGTACCACAGCAACATCGAAACCATGGTTCCGGCGGTTTACAACTCGACGCCGATCCCTGACGTGCGCCGACGCTATGACGACCCTGACCCGATTTCTAAGCTCGCTGTTGATGTGATCGAGCGGGCGCTGTCCTACTCGGTTGATCAGTACGAATTCGACGGCACGATGCTAGGCGCTGTTCGTGGCGCTCTGATCGGCGGCAGAAGCTGCGTCCGTGTCCGCTACAAGCCCCACATGCAGCAGCAGCCAGGACCTGACGGCGGCGAGCCGATGGAGGTCAAGGGATACGAGGAAGTCACCTGCGAACTCGTCCCGTGGGATCGCTACATTCGAGGCCCGGCCCGCAGCTGGGCTGAGATGCCTTGGATTGCGTTTGAGCACGATCTGACCCGCGACGAAATCACTGATCTGACGGGCTCGCCTGATGATGACGTGAAGCTTGAGGGCGACAAGCGGGACGATGAGGACGCCAAGCCAGACGCTGGCGTCTACAAGACCACGAAGGTCTATGAGGTTTGGGACCGCAAGTCGGGGCTCGTGTTTTTCCTTGAGGACAAGAAGGGATCGCAGCCGCTCAAGATCGAGCAAGACCCGCTGCAGCTCAGCGGATTCTTCCCCATCCCGCGCCCGCTGCAGCCCATCCAGCGCGAGACGAGCCTGACGCCGGTCTGCCCCTACACGATCTATTCCGGCCTCCTCGACGAGTTGGACAAGGTCACGAAGCGCATCGCCAAGCTGATTGGCCAGCTGCGCGTGCGTGGCCTGTATGACAGCGAGCTAAAAGCAGACCTGATGCTACTGCAGAACGCCGACGACGGCACGTATCTGCCCGCAGAAGACGCCACGCGGTTTGCTCAAGGCTCTGGTGGTCTGGAAAAGGCGATCGCGCACTTCCCGATTGAGCCGACCGTGCTGGCTTTGCGCGAGCTGTACGTCCAGCGCGATGCTATTAAGCAGACCATTTACGAGGTCACGGGCCTCTCAGATATCGTTCGCGGTGCCAGCAACGCCACGGAAACCGCCACGGCGCAGCAGATCAAGGCGCAGTACGCGGGTCTGCGCGTCCAGCACATTCAGAAAGAGGTTGCGCGTCTCGCTCGCGATCTCTTCCGCATGAAAGCCGAGCTATTCTGCACGCATTTCTCGACCGAAAACCTGTCGGCCATGACCGGGCTCGACGTTCGGCCGGCAGAGCAGCTGCTGCGCTCGGACGCCATGCGGGCCTTCCGCGTCGATATCGAGACGGACAGCACAGTTCGCGGCGACGTTGGCCGCAGCCTTGAGCAGATCACGCAGTTTATCCAAGGCACTGGTCAGTTTGTGCAGAGCGTTGGTGCCATGGCGCAGGCCGTGCCGACGCTCATTGCTCCGATGATGGACGTTTACGCGGCGTTTGCCCGCAAGTTTGACCTCGGCAAGCAGGCTGAGGACGCCTTGGACCGCATGCCTGAGCTTGTGCAGCAGTTCATGCAGCAGCAGCAGCAAGCCGCCCAGCAGCCGAGCCCTGAGCAGATCAAGGCTGAGGCGGAGCGCGATTCAGGCGTCACTGCGGACGGTGAAACAACCGGCGTAGCCAAGACCATGGAAACGGTTGCAACGGCGCTTGTGCAGGCGTTGGCCGCTATCGCCGACGAGGTCAAGGCTGGCAACGAAGAAGTATTGAAGGCCGTCAAGGCTCCCAAGACGGTGCGAGTCAATCGCGACAAGGCGGGGCGGGTTCAAGGCGCTGTAATCGGCGCAGCTAATGAGGCAGGCTAATGCCATCCAGCACGTTTACGACCGTTGACGATCTGGCAGAGCAAATCGGCAAGGCGGTGCACAATTTCGCGTCGCACACATTCAAGGTCGCGCTGACCAACTCAGCCCCGAGCGCAAGCAATACGATCCTGGCGGATATCACGCAAATCAGCACGGGCGGCGGCTACACGGCCGGGGCCGGAGGCGGGTACACGCTTTCAGGTGTCGGCTATACCGAAACCAGCGGCACGGCAACCTTGACGCACACCGATCTCGTGATAACGGCAACTGGTGCGAGCGTCGGGCCGTTTCGATATATCGTCTATTATAACGACACGGCAACATCGCCGGCCGACGCGTTGGTTGGGTGGCTCGACTACGGTTCATCGCTGACCCTGGCCGATACGGAGACGCTGACCCTCGACGTTGGCGCGAGCGGCGTGCTGCAGGTGACAAGCTAACCAGTGGCCAACCTAATCTCAAACGCCTCGTCAACGTGGACGGGCGCGGCCACATGGGCGTTAACGGAGACCGGCACGGGCGCAACGCAAACGACGCGTTCGGCGTCAACTGTCACGACAACCAATTATGTCTACTCAAGCGCGTTCACGGGCACGAATACCAACGTGGTCGACGGCGTTCTCCTCTATATCGATCGAGCGACTACAACGGGTACGTTTAGCGTTGCGCTGTCAGAGGATAACGGCACGACGGCAACGCGAGAGGTCACTATCAACGCCAACGACCTTGGCGCGGACCCTGGATGGGTGTTCTTCAAGTTTGGATCGACGCTCACACTAGATGGCGGGACGGACTATAAAGTCGGCATCAAAGGCAGCAGCGCCGGCAACGTCGCTGTCTACCGCGATGGAACGGCAGGCAACTGGACGCGGTTGCTGCGCCGGACTACGGCGGCAACGGCAGCAGCCGCAGACAATCTATACATCGTTGGCGAGTGGACGGCGGCGGCCACGGGAACGGACATCACCGTTACGATGGACAGCACGTCGGCCACGGACTATGGCACGCTGGACATTGGCGATCGGGGCGTCCTGACGTGGGGCACGACGGCGGCGACGGCCTACATTCTGCAGTTGTCGGGCAATCTCAACATCTGGGAAGGCGGAACGTACAATCAAGGCACGGTCGCCACGCCGATGCCACGAGACTCGACAGCCACGCTGCAATTCGATTGCGCAACCGATGGCGAGTTTGGTCTGATCGTCAACACCGGCGGCACTGCCGTATTGCAGGGGCAAAGCCGCACAATCGGCAAAGACATTGACCGCTGCCTGCTCAACACTGACGAGGCCGTAAACTCAACATCGCTCGGCGTCAATACGGACACCGGCTGGCTCGATAACGATCGCAGCGCAGGGCCGCCGAGGACGAAGACGACATAGCAACCCTTCTTTCTCTTGTGAGCTGATGGCACGCGGAACCTACGTCTGGCGAAACGGTGAATTCGTCGAGAAGCGATCCGGGGAAAAGTTGCAGACATCAGGGGGCATCGCCTGCCCCTACGTCGTTCGCGACATCTCCGAATACACATCCCCGATTGATGGCCGGCCGATCACGTCACGCTCATGGCGGCGTGAGGATCTGGCGCGGAATGACTGCGTCGAGGTTGAGCCGCGCAAGAAGCCGCGCGGGTTCAAGAATGCACGATTTGCCAAGAAGCGGGGCCTACCGCTTGGATTGAACGAGTAGGATCAATGGAAAACACCGAACCTGCGATTGAGGAGATCAGCGCGCCAGCGCCAGAGCCGACCCAAGCAGAGCCGCCAGCACAAGAAAGCCGTGCGGATCGCGCAGACCGTGAAAACGAAGAACTGCGCGACGACCTGAAGGCCGTCTGGCGCAAATCGCAGACACCACGCGATGAAAGCGGCAAATTCCTGCCGAAGAACGGCGAACCGGCAAAAGCGGCTGAGCCGAGCAAAGAAGAAGCCGCAGCTAAGGTCATCACCGCACCGGACCCGGCCAAAGAAGCGGCGAAAGCGGAAAAACCGGCTGAAACACCGGCAAAGACGGCAAAGCCAGCCCCGCAAGCATGGTCAGCTGAGGCCAAGGCCCATTGGGACAAGCTGCCGCCCGAGGCGCAAGCCTACATCGCCGAGCGCGAGGCGCAGGCACACCAGAAGATTTCTGAGCTTGGCCAGAAGGCCAAAGCGGTCGAGGACCTGGCGGAGTTCGTGCGGCCGCACATGCACCGCATGGGCACGACGCCGCCGCAAGAATACATTTCCAATCTGTTTCACGCCGACGAAGCACTGGCGCGCGATCCCGTCGAGTTCATCAAGTTCGTCGCGAAACAGAAAGGCATCGATCTCAATTCACTGGTCAGCGATCCCTATGCCTTCGCTGATCCCCAATCGGCTCAATGGGACGCCAAATTGCAGGCGTCACAGGCCAGGATTGACCAGCTGGAACGACAGCTGAGTGAGGTTGGGCAACGCGTCAACGGTCGGGATGCCGCCGAACGCGAAGCCCAACAGCAGGCATACGACAAGACTGTAACCGAGTTCTTTTCTGACAAGCCTGACGGACAGCAACTCGCTGCAGCCATTCAGGCCCTCTTGCCAGCCGTTGCGGCGGACAATCCTTCCGCGCCTCTCAAAGAGGTTTTGCAGTCAGCCTATGAGCAAGCTCGCTGGGCCAACCCCGCGACACGCAAGGCACTGCTCGAGAGCCAAGCGAAGGAAGCCGAAACCAAGCGGTTGGAAGAAGCGAAAGCAGCTGCTGCACGGGCCAAGCGCGCCGGCAGTATCAACGTCAGGGGCACAATCGCCCAGAACGGAACCACGACGCTTCATGATGACCTGCGGGCCATCTGGCGCAGAAACAACGCAAGCTGAAGGACCAAAGTAAATGCCATCACCGAACAGCACCTTTACGGAAATGGTGACCACGACCATGAGAAAGCATCACCGCAAGGTGGTGGACAACGTCACCGATAACAACGCCCTGTTGACGCTGCTCAAGGAGCGCGGAAATATCCGCACCGACCATGCCGGCGGTTATGAAATCGCTATTCCGCTGAGCTACGCCGAGAACGCCACCTATCAGCGCTATTCGGGCTATGACACGCTGAATATCGCGGCTTCGGACGTTCTGTCGGCGGCCAAGTACGACTGGTCGCAGGTGGCGCTGCACGTCACCGCGTCCGGCAAAGAGCTTCGGATGAACAATTCCGAAGAAGCGATGATCAAGCTGGTCGAGGCCCGCACGCAGGTTGCGCGCGCCACGGCAGCCAACAACATGAGCATTGACCTCTATTCTGATGGCGCTCTGACCAATCAGATCGGCGGCCTTGCCCACATCATCACGGCGGACGGGACCGGAACGGTTGGCGGCATCCCTGCAAGCACCTACACGTTCTGGAAAAGCAAGTTCAACGAGATCGCGGCCGGCGGCGGTACTACCATCACCTTCGCCAACCTCAAGGCGGCCATGAATACCCAATGGCTGGCGCAGAACCGTGGCGCTGACAAGCCCGACCTGCTGGTGTTCTCGCATGACCTGTTCTCGATCTATGAGGGCGGTCTGCAGGATCTGCAGCGCTACGCCGACGCCAAGATGGCGTCTGCCGGCTTCGAGGCGTTGAAGTACAAGAGCGCGTCGGTCATCTTTGACGACAATACCAACTTCGGCACGACCGCCGAAATCGGCTATTTCCTGAACACCAAGTACCTCTATCTGGTCGAGCATCCGGACGCCAAGTGGACGGAAGACGACGAGAAGGTGCCGACCAATCAGGACGCTGTTGTTGTGCCTATCTATTGGATGGGCTCGCTTTGCTGCAGCAATCGTTCGCTGCAGGGCCGCATTCACGACCTCACCTAATAGGAGCCATCACACATGTCTTTCTCTGCGGGAGCCCTTCTCACGGGCACATGGACCTCGACGACGCTCAAGGACGGCAGCGCGCCGTCCGTCGGCGACCATTTCGAAGACAAGGACGGCAAAATCTACAAGTTCGTTCAGTACGACACCGGGGCCGGCGCGGTTGCCGCCGTTTCCGGCAACGTCTGCTACTACTACGCGCCGAGCGGCGCGTCGGCGGGGGCAACGTCCGTGGTCACGTCCGACCTGTCGGACAGCGCGGGCCTTGGCGCTGGCGTGCTGCAGTCGGCTCCGGCCGATGGTGAATATTGCTGGATTCAGATCAAAGGTCCCGCAACCATCACGCCGGCCCTGACCGCCGGTGCTGACGGCAATGCCCTGACGGCAGTCGGCGCGACGGATGGCACGCTGGACGTGTCCGCCCTCGTCACCGACGCGATTGTGGCTTACGCGGTGGACGCGTCGGCCAAGATCATCATGTGTGACTTCCCGTTCTAACGGCAACCTGAACCGAGGCAATGGGCCGGGGCAAACGCTCCGGCCTATCCTTTGAGGAAAGCATCATGTTCCAAATTCGCATCGTAAAATTCTGGACCAAGTATCAGGCGGGGCGAGAGCCCGTCGATATGGTCGAATACTGCGCGCCCGGCATGGCGCAACGCTCGACGACGGTGGCGCGCGTCAAGGACCTCGCTCGCATTCGGCAGGTTCGCGACAGCGACGACACGGCCGGAAACATGGCCTTCGAGCGCTGGCAGGTCATCAGCAAAGCCTATGAGGCATGGAAGCAGGGCCAGGACGTGCCCGTCACTGGCACGCCGCTCGCGGCTTGGCCTGGCCTGACGCCTGAGCAGGCCGAAGTGTTCAGGCTGTTCGGCCTCAAGACGGTCGAGGAAATCGCCAACGCCTCTTCCAGCATCATCGCGCGCGTGCAGTTGCCCGGCGTGGTGGAAATCCAGGCCAACGCCAAGCGGTTCTTGGACGCGTCGGACCAGGGCAAGTTCGCGGCGCAGATGGCTGAGAAAGATACGCAGATTTCGACGCTGACCGACCAGCTCGAGGAATTGCGGCAGATGGTCATTCAGATGTCGCGCCCTGCCGATGACGACGACCTCGAGGCTGACGGCAGCGAGCGTCCCAAGCGTGGCCGTCCGCGCAAGGTTCTGGCTGAGGCAATCGCGGAATGAGCCTGCTCACGGTTGTCCAAGATACCTGCGACCGCATCGGGCTGTCGCGCCCGTCATCCGTGGTCGGGTCCAGCGATAGTCAGGTGCGCAACCTGCTGGGCTTGGCTCAGCAGGAGGTGCGAGACTTGGCCGCGCGCCATGCTTGGCAATCGCTGATCCTTGAAAAGACCTTCACCGCCACGGCCACGGCGGCGCAGTCGGGCGCAATCCCGACTGACTTTGATCGCTTTATCGATGGGTCGATGTGGAACCGCACGCGCGACAACTTCATTCACGGCCCGATGACGCCGCAGGACTGGCAGATGATCCAGGCCACCGTCGCGCCGAACATCACCGAAGCGTTTCGGGTTCGCGGCAATTCGCTGCTGATCACGCCGACGCCAACGGCTGGCGATACGTATGCTTTCGAGTACGTCACAAAGTACGTTGTCGGTCCTGCCGCCAGCACAGCGCCGACGCTCGAGCAGTTCACTGCTGACACCGATATCGCCTATGTGCGGGAAGAATTGCTCACGCTTGGCCTCGTCTGGCGCTTTCAGAAGTCGCGCGGCCTCGACTATGGCGAGAGCATGCAGACCTATGAAATCGCCGTGAAGCGGGCCATTGACCGTGACGGCGGGCGACCTGTCTTGAGTATGGGCGAGCCGTCCGACCTCACCCGCGCCCCGCGTGCCCGCGTGCCTGATGGGAATTGGAACCTCTGATGGTCATTCGCGCGCCCCTCGCTCGCAACCGTCGCCGCGCTCCTGTCGTCAATTCCAAGGCCATTGCCGCGCCTGTCGGTGGTTGGGACGCATCAGCAGCCCTGGCCAATATGAAGCCAGAAAACGCGGTGCAGCTGAAGAACTGGTTTCCCCAGCCCGGCTATGTGGAGGTGCGCAAGGGATTTCGCGGCCACGCTTACGACATCGGCTCCAACCCCAAGACCGTCAGCAGCCTCAACACGTCAACCGACACGTTTACGTCAAACGGCCACGGCCTTGCCGACGCGACCCGCGTCAAGTTTCACGCTGAAACCTCGCTCCCGAGCGGACTGCAGTCGTCTCGCACCTACTACATCCGCGACAGCGCAACCAACACGTTCAAGGTATCCGCAACCGAGGGCGGCAGCGTCGTGGATATCACGGCGGCAGGCTCTGGAACGCTGACCGTCTACACGGTTGATGAGCCCATTGTTGAGACGCTGCCGATCTGGCAAGGCCCGTCGAGCTCCAAGATGTTCGCCTGTGCCGGCGGCGCGGTCTGGAACGTGACGAGCACGACGGCGGCCGTGTTCAGCTACGCATCCGGGACCGAGGATCGGTGGCAATGGTGCAACCACACGACCAGCGCCGGCCATTACCTGTTCATGGTCAACGGCACGGATGCGCCGATCCATTACAACGGCTCAACCTGGGCCGCGCCGAGCATTAGCGGCATTACGGCGGCGGATGCGGTTCACGTCATCAGTCACAAGAAGCGCATTTGGTTTGTGCTGAACAACAGCACCAAGGCGGCGTACCTCGGCACGGAAGCCGTAGCGGGCTCAGCCAGTGAGTTTCAATTTGGCTCGCTGTTTACGCGGGGCGGATATCTGCTGGCGCTGGCGACATGGACCCGAGACGGCGGCAGCGGCGCGGATGACTACCTTGTGGCAATATCGAGCCGTGGCCAGGTGGCGCTCTACCAGGGCACGGACCCGGCTTCGGCGGATACATGGTCGTTGGTCGGCACATTCGATGTTCCCACACCCATTGGCCGGCGCTGCTTTACGCGCTTCGGCGCGGATGTGCTGCTGATCACGGTTGAGGGGGTGTTTCCGCTTAGCCAGCTGCTTTCGGTGGACCAGAGCCAAGCCGAGCGGGTGGCCATTTCGGAACGGATTAGCCAAGCCTTCAACGAAGCATCGTTGAGCTATTCGAGCAATTGGGGCTGGGAGTTGTGCGGCTACGCCAAGGGCACGCGGCTGATCGTCAACATTCCCACGGCGGAAGGCTCGGCTGCCAAGCAGTTCGTCATGAATACGCTGACGGGCGCATGGTGCGAGTACGACAACCACAACGCGTTGACCTGGGCCGTCTATAACGACAACCTCTATTTCGCCGGGGCAGATGGCGAAGTGTTCCGGGCTGACACCGGGCGGTCTGATGTGTCCCTGCCAATCACGGCCATTGGGCAGACAGCCTATTCAGCCTTCGGCCAAGCCACGTTGAAGCGGTTCTCAATGTTGAAGCCGCTGATAACGGCCAACGGCACGAATAGACCGTCCCTCGGCATCTCGATTGATTTCGTCGAGACGCAAAGCCTAACCACGCTCAACAGCACGCCGACCAGCACCGCCGCGCTTTGGGATAGCTCGTCTTGGGACGTTGCGGCCTGGGGCGGCGCGGATGTGCAGATCAACGATTGGGCGACGGTGTTCGCGCTCGGCACCTTTGGGAGCCTGAAGTTTCAAGCCCAGACGGGCGTCAACGCCGACACGTCAGGCTGGGGCTTGGCTGCATGGGGTGAGGGTGAGTGGGGCACGGACAACACGTCCGAAGAAACCATGCGAATTCAGGGTTTCGTGATCCTGCATGAGCCGGGGGAATACCTGTGAAGCTCGTCACGGGTCATGATGAGACGATCCTGGCTTGGCTTGAGCAGAAATTCGGCGTGACGGCGCTGCAAACGCCTCGCGTCGTGCTTGGCATCGTGGATAGCGATGGCGTGTTGCGCGGCTGCTTTTTGATCACATGGCGCGGCGAGACGACGGCAGAGTTGCACCTATACGGGCGCAGCAGCAACGACACGTTCAAAGAGATGTTTGCGGCGGTGTTTCTTGCCTGGGGCGTGCATCGTCTCGAGGTCAGGACCGCGCGCACCAACAGCACAATAAAGCGGGCGGCCCCGAAGTTCGGCTTCAAATTTGAGGGCATCGCCCGCAGCTATTACGGCGCAGGCCGTCATAACGACGCGTTTGTGTTCGCGATGACCCCAGATCAATGCAGGTGGATAAATGGGCAGCTTGTTCAAGTCGCCAAAGAAGCCGGAACCGCTCAACGTCGGCGCGGTCGCCAATCAGGCCAACACGCAGAACACGCAGAACGCGTTTCAGAACGCAGCCTTTAACCGAGTCAACCAGACCGACGCGCAAGGCAACAGCCTGAACTGGTCACAGACCGGGACCGACGCGCAGGGCAACCCCGTGTTCTCGGCGGCGCAATCTCTTGGCCAGCGCGGTCAGGACTATTCGACGGGGCTCGCCGGGATCGGTCAGCAGTATTTCAGCCAGGCCGGCAATCAACCCGACCTCGGCAGCGGGGCGGCATTTGACCGGGCCTATGGGTATGCCAGCGCCAACCTAGAGCCGCGATTCCAGCGGGCCACGGATGCCATGGAAAATCGGCTCCGCAACCAGGGCTTGGACCCGACCAGCGAGGCGTACAAGAGCGCGGCCAACGACCTTGCCCTGCAGCAGAACGAAGCCCGCAACAACCTCGTGACGGGCCTGCAAGGGCAGATGTTCAATCAGGGCCTGCAGCAGCGCCAGCAACAGATGGGCGAGCTGATGCCGGGCGTGACGGGCGGGCAAGCGTTCATGCAGCCGGGATACGTCAACACGCCGCAAGTTGGCGTCCAAAACGTGGATATTGCGGGGCTCAACCAAGCGGCCAAGGCGGGCGAGTGGCAGGGCTATCAGGCTGATAGCCAGCGGCAGGGGGCCATGCTTGGAGGGCTTGCGGGCATCGGCGGGGCGCTGATCGGTGCGCCGTGGGCTGGCGGTCTGGCTAACATTTTCCGCACCGGATCAGGCACGCAGGGAGGCAAAGGCTGATGGCGCAACCCGCTCCCTACTCTAACCCCTTCATGGGGCTCCAATCTCCCGACCAGATTGCGGGCAACCGCAAGCTCGGTCAGAAGATGATGATGGACGGCATGAGCGCTGATCCAGTCCAGCACTGGACGCAGGCGCTTGCCCGCGTGCTTGGCTCTGGCGTTGGCCGCATGAACGTCAACGCTGCTGATGAGGCCGCGCAGGCCCGCCAAGGGGCAACTATGTCGGCTCTGGATAGCTCGGGGGCGCTTGGCGGTCTTTCCCCGGCGGATCGGGCCTTGATCGGCGCTGATCCTGAGATGATGCGGTCTGCTCTGTCTAAGGTGTATGGCGACAAGCTAGACCCGTCCGCCGGCATGCGCCGGGACCTGATGCGGGAGCAGATCGAAGGGGCTCGGCAGGACCGGGCGCACCGTGCGGAGATGCAACCGATTGAGCTTGAGGCCAAGAAGCGCAGCCTGCAAACCGACCCGCTTATGATCGTTCCGCCGGGGGCGACGGTCCTAAACCGAACCACGGGGCAGGCAACGCAGCCGGGCGGGCCGAATTGGGACAAGCTTCCCGAATTCGCCGCGAAATCGGCGGCTTTCTCATCCCGTATGGTCGATGCAGAGCGCAACGTGCGTGGCGTTCTGGACAACGCAGCCAAGAGAGCGGCTGAGAAGAAGGGCGGGTTTGATCCTACCGCGCCAAGCATGGCGGTCTACAACGCAATGCCCGAAGCTCTGGCGAACCTGACCGTTCGCGATCCAGATCATCAAAGCTACCGGCAGGCGGCAGAGCAGTGGATTCGCGCCTTCTTGCGCAAAGAGTCGGGCGCGGCGATTTCGGCTGATGAGTTCAAGCGCGATTTCGTCGTCTACTTCCCGCAGCCAGGCGATAGCCAAGAGGTCATCCAGCAAAAGCAGGAAGCGCGATTCATGGCAATGAAAGGCTTTGCCGAGGAAACGCGAGGCTATTTCGCTCACACGAACCCGCGCGGGGCGAAGATCCTCGATGGTTGGAAGCCGAACGAGGCTCGCCGTCCTGCTATGAGCAGCATTCAGGCCGGCATGCAGGCGGCTACGCAGCCTGCAGCAGCGCCTCGCCAAGTTGTGCCGCAGGCTGCGCCGCCCGTCACTCAGCCAGCAGGCCGACCAACGCCACCCGCCGAGGCGATCAAAATGCTGCACGGCGACCCGTCACCGGACGCCATGCGCGAATTTGACGAGATGTTCGGGGCAGGCGCGGCCCGCCGTGCATTGAGGATGCAATAATGGCAGCGCCAAACCGTTTTGAGCAGTTTGCCCAAGCGCCAATCGTTCGCCCGCCACCGATTGAGCGCCCCGAGGCAATCCCGCGCCCCGGCGATGCCCCGGCCCGCCCGCGCAACAGGTTTCAGCAGTTTGCGCCGCCAGCCGAAGCGCCACAATCCATGCCGCCGGCCGCTGCCGAAGCGCAGGGCACGGCCGAAGAACCGGCGGCACCGGGCCGCTTTAACTTCGGGCAACCGTCACAAACCATCGGCGGTTATCAGGCGTCCGAACTGCAGAAGGTTTTGGACGCCGCCCCGCCAGACATGCGCAAGCGTATTCTCGACGAATGGCAGGCCCTGCAAGAGAAGCCCGATCAAGTAACAGACGCCGCCAAAAGCTTCGGCTCTGGCGTCGTCAAGGGTGCGATTGGCCTTGGCACGCTGCCGGCGACCCTCGAAACAATGACGGCACAGCTAGCGGATTCTATTGGTGCGCCAGAATGGATGCGCAAGGGCGCAAAGGCCGTGGCCGACTATGGCGTCATGCCATCGATTACAGCGCCGGCACGCATGATCTCGGGCGGCCCAACGAACAAGCCAACATTTGACGAAGCCAAAGGCGTGGTCGAGCGCGCTGCAGGGCAACCTCTATACGAGCCGCAAACGACGGCGGGTCAATACGCGCAAACGGTTGGCGAGTTTGTCCCCGGCGGCTTCACGCCTGGCGGCATGCTTCGGAAGGCTGCAAACGTTGCCATCCCTGCCGTAGCATCCGAAACGGCGGGCCAAGCGACAGCCGGCACGCGGTACGAGCCTGCCGCTCGGGTCGCTGGCGGTTTGGTGGGCGCAGCCGCGCCAAACATTGCCATGCGCGCTGTAACCCCATTTCCCAACCCGACCCCGGAACGTGCCCGCCAAGTTGCAATCCTGCAGCGCGAAGGCGTGCCGCTTACGGCCGGCGACATAACGGGGCGAAAGTCGCTCCGATGGGCTGAAAGCGCAGCCAACGATACGCCAATGTCAGGCCAGCGCATCGGCGCTCAAAAAGAACTGCAGAGCGAGAAATTCACGGAAGCAGCCTTGCGGCGGGCCGGCATCAACGCCCCGCGTGCGACCGATGACGTGTTGAATGCTCAATACAACCGACTAGGCCAAGAATTCGATACGTTTGCGAAGGTTGCTGCTGTGCCAGTCACACCGCAGATTGCCAGCCGCGTTCAAAACATTGCGCGCCAATATGAACGCATCACCGAGCCGTCACTGATCAATCCGCTTGTTCGCGAGATTGCCGACGACATCATGTCCATGTATCGCGGCGCGCAACGCGTCATGCCTCATCACATTGACGGTGCCAAGTACTCTGCCTGGCGGTCTGACATTGGCGCAGCAGCGCGCGGCACCAAGGACCAGCGGGGTCAAAGAGCCCTTTATGATCTGCAGCACATCTTGGACGATGCCGCTGAGCGTTTCGTCCGCAGCCGAGGCGGCTGGCAGCACGCAGCAATCGCCGACCGCATGCGCCAAGCCCGACGAGAATACCGAAATCTGATTGTCATCTCCAAGGCGCGCGGGGCGGGCGAGCAGGCAGCGCAAGGACTTATAACCCCCGCGCAACTGCAGGCCGCAGCCAAGAATATGGAAGGCTGGCAGGGCTTTTCTCGCGGTCGCGGTGACTTCACAGAGCTTGCCCGCGCGGGCGTGTCCGTCATGACGCCATTGCCAAATTCAGGCACGACCGCCCGCCTTGCGGCTCAAGGACTATTCACCATGCCTGCGACTGCAGCAGGCTTTGTCACGGGCGGGCCTGTTGGTGGCGCTGTATCTGGGCTCGGCGCGGCACTCAGTCAGGGTATGATGGCGCGTGGCCTCATGTCGTCGCCCGTGCAAGCGTATCTTGGCAATCAAACACTCGCCCGCGCTTTGCAAAACAGCAAGGCCCGTACACCGCGCGCAATTGGCTTGCTGCCGGCAACGCAGTAGGACTAGCACCCCTCCCACGTACCAGCGTTCCCTTCAACTCAGATTCCTGAGAACGCACACCTATGCCAAGAAACGGCTCTGGCACGATGACCATAACCAACTCGTTTTCGTCGGGAACGACGATCTCGAGTTCAGCGGTGAACGCCAACTTTTCCGACATTGCATCAGAACTGACGGGATCTCTCCCGCGTGACGGCCAAGCCGCCATGACGGGCGCGCTACAAGCAGCAACCGGCACAGCGTCTGCCCCGTCGATCACATTCGGCAGCGACACCAACACGGGTTTCTATCGCAAATCAGGCGATACAATTGGCGTAGTCGCGGGCGGAACGGAAGTCGCGACCATCGGCACGTCAGGGCTCGCCGACGCAAACTCAGTTGCCATTGTCGGCACGCCAACCGGCGCAATGATGATGTACGGGGCCACGTCAGCCCCGACCGGATGGGTTCGATGCAATGGGCGCACAATCGGTAATGCCTCGTCCAGCGCTTCGGAGCGCGCCAACGCCGACACATCGGCCCTGTTCACATTCCTTTGGGATAACTACGCCAACGCTCAATGTGCAGTGTCCAGCGGTCGAGGCGCAAGCGCTGCGGCGGATTACGCAGCCAACAAAACCATTGCCCTGCCTGATCTTCGCGGTCGCGCGTTCTTCGGCTTGGACGACATGGGCAACAGCGCCGCAAGCCGCATCGGCACCACATTCAGCGGCACAACGAACGGTGCCACGGGTGGTGCGGAAAACCACACGCTGACCGTGGCGCAACTGCCAGTGCATAGCCATGACGGCACAACAGATGCCGGCGGCGCGCACTCGCACAATGTCGAGTACGCCAACGCAGCCCGCGAGCCCGGCGCGTCCGGTTCGCTGATGAGCTACGCCGGAACGACGCTAAACCACGCGACAACGACAGCGCCGGACCACACCCACACATTCACGACCGACGACACCGGCAGCAGCGAGCAACACAACAACCTGCCGCCCGCCTTCCTGACAACCTTCATCATCAAGCTGTGAGGGCACAATGCCGCGCGACGTTTCAGGCACATACACGGCCCCAACCTCAACTTGGAACCCAGCCGTCCAGGGCACGACAATCGACGAAGACGATTGGAACGACCTGCTAGGCGATATTGAAACCGCTCTGACGAACTCGCCAACCGTCACGGCTGGCTTTGGCACGGACAATGCGTTGTTGCGTTCGGACGGCACCGGAAAAGGCGTGCAAGCAACCGGCATCACAGTGTCGGATACGAACAACATCACAGTGCCGGCGACGACCGCAGCCAGTGTGCAAGGCATCGTCTATAAGGGCGTGAATACGTTCTTGCACAACTTCAAGTATGGGCCCAACGGGACCGTCACCGTCAACGGCCTCAACACCTTCCTGGGTGAGGGCGCTGGCAACCTGACCATGGGTTCAACGGCGACGCTCATCACGTCGTCGAGCGGCGGCGTCAATTACTCAGACCAGGCCAGCGTCAACACGGGTGTTGGCTACCTTTCCGGCAAAGCAATCACAACGGCCCATCACAACGCTTTGTTTGGCGCTTACGCTGGTCTGAGCCTGACCACGGGCGATAGCTGTACGTTCATCGGCACGTCGGCAGGCTACAATGCGCTTTCCACGCAGAATTGCGTGTTCGTCGGGTTCCGGTCTGGCCTCAGCGCAACATCGGCCGCGCGCTGCCTGCTGATCGGCACGGCGGCTGGCAACTCCCTCACGTCAGCGACCGATTGCGTGATCATCGGCAACGGCGCGGGGTATTTCATCACTACGGCAGGCTACACGGTCGCGATCGGTTCGGACGCTCTGCAGAATGCGACTGGCGCAACGCTGGTTGGCATCGGCTATCTGGCTGGGTTCGATAACACCAGCGGCACGAACAACCTTTATCTCGGCTACAACTGTGGGCGCGGCATTACGACCGGATCAGGCAACACCATTGTTGGTAGCCAAATCACAGGGCTGTCATCGTCTCTTGCCGGCCATGTCGTCATCGGCGACGGCAATGGCAACAAGCGGATTTGGATTGATGCCAGCAACAATCTCGCTGTTGGCGCTGCAGCTGGTGGCGGCGCATCCGCGTTTGGCACATCGGCTGCCGGCGTGATCTCAATCAAGAACGGGACCGCGCCAAGCACAAGCCCGACGAACACCGGCCAGCTTTACGTCGAGTCTGGCGCGTTGAAGTATCGGGGATCTGGCGGCACCATCACGACATTGGGGGCAGCATGAGAACGCTGGCGGAAAAGGCAATCGGCAACATCCCCGTCAAGGTGCGGCACAAAGTTGTTGGCATCACAGCATGGGCCGTCGATTTTGACCCGAGTGGGGGCGTTGATCTTGCTATTTTTGAGAGCAAAGCACACGCGTTGAATGCAACAAGCGGCCTTTCAGAAGGCGTTATCGAAAGCACAGCGAATGGAAACAATGCCTGGATCGCATGGGAAATCCACGATGGACCACAACCCTCTTTCAGCCGCCGTCGCTCAGCAGATGGGCCAGATGATGCTGCAAATCCTCCAACTTCAAGTGCAGCTGCAGCAGCTCCAGCAAGCGCAGGCGGAAGCGTCGGGCAAGGTCAAGAAGATCAAGCCAGCGGCGTGAAGCAGGCCATTGTCGCTGTTGCTGAGGTTGCAGACGACCACGCCGACCGGATCAGGCAGCTGGAAGAAGCGCTAAAGGGGCTGGCCGACGAGGCGGCGAGGTCATGAAGCTCAGCAGCAAGGGCCTGGACCTCATCAAGTCCCAAGAGGGCTATCACAGCAAGCTCAAGGACGGGTCGTGCAAGGCGTACCGCTGCCCGGCAGGTGTGTGGACGTGCGGCTGGGGATGCACGGAAGGCGTCGAGCCGAACACGCATTGGACGCTTGAAGAAGCCACCGAAGCCCTGCGCCGAGAAATGTCCAAGCACGAGGCCAACGTGCTGAAGCTGGTCAAGGTGCCGCTGGCGCAAGGTCAATTCGATGCTCTTGTCAGCCTCTGCTACAATATCGGCGTCGGCGCTTTGGGCAAGTCGAGCCTAATCAAGCATCTGAACGCGGGCGACTACGCGCGGGCGGCAAGCCATTTTGCAGACTTCAAATATTCGCGGGTGAGCGGCGACACGGCGCGGCACTACAAGGTCAAGGACGGGACGCGGGTCGCTCTCGCTGGCCTCGTCTCTCGCCGTGCTCGGGAAACCGAACTGTTCCTTGAGTCCGCCCCCGTCGATCCCATGCCGCAAAAAATCGAAGCGCCAACGTCGAAGCTCACGACCGGCGAGGCGGCTGCAAAGGTTGCTATTCCTGCTACTGCGGCCAGCGGCGGACTCGCAACGGCTGTGCAGTCCCCGCCGGATCTATCTCAACTCACCGCCTGGAAGGGCGCTGCTGAGCAAGGCAAGGATATCGCAACCTGGGCCGTGACCAACTGGCCTTGGTCTGTCGGCGCGGGGGGCCTGTATCTGCTCTTGGCTCACGGGCTCCCCTACTGGCAAAGGAGGCGCGCTTGACCGAATACCTGACCTCCCGCAAGGACCGTTGGACTGACTGGCTTCCTCAGCGAACTCAGGACACCATCAACCAGTCGCCGCTGATCAACACGCTCATGCGGATGTATAACTCTCAGCCCGCAGACCTCCGCTTGCCCGCCATGCGTGACGGCCCTGGAAACACGTCGATTGACCGCATTGCCGAAGGCCGCTCGACGCTCGCCAAAGAGTACCCGCAGCCGTGGCATCCTGCCGCTGAGCAAGCCGTCAATACGACCGGATTCCTTGCCAACTTCATCGGCCCCGGCGCACGCCTGCCGACGCCTCCCAAGCCTCAGCCTCAAGGCATCAAAGCCTATCATGGCTCTCCGCACGATTTCGACCGCTTTGATATCAGCAAAATAGGCACTGGTGAGGGGGCTCAAGCCTACGGGCCGGGGCTGTATTTTGCCGAAGCGGAGGCGGTGGCAAAGCAGTATCGGGACAATCTCGGCGGGTTTCGTTGGGGGGCGAAAATCCCGAGCCGTGTCGTCGACGGCATAGACGTGGCTTTCGATGTTCAACAAGCCTTGCAGCAAGCCAACGGAAGCCCCGCCCGTGCGCGACAAATTCTTGAGCAAAACAAACGTCAGTTTGCCGGCACCGGTCGCGACGCGATGGACGATGGCGCGCTAAAGCTGTTCGACGAGATCGCGCCGACGCTCAATCCGAAAGCGTCCGGCCGCATGTACGAGGTCAAGATAAACGCGGACCCGGAGACGTTCCTCGATTGGGATAAGCCGCTACGACAACAAAATCCCGCAGTCAGCCAAGCAATCGACCGCGCGATTGGCGACAAAGCTAATGACCCGCTGTTCAGGCGCATGTTTCTTGACCAAGGAAAAGCGCAAGAGGCTTATGGAGCCGTGGTGAATGTTACGGGCAGCCCAGAAAAGGCGAGGACTGCCCTCCGTGACGCTGGCATTTCTGGCGTTCGCTACAAAGACGCTGGAAGCCGTGGCACGGATGCGGGAACGTCTAACTACGTCGTCTTTGACGACAAGCTTATAGAGATCCTCCGCAAGTACGGCCTACTTCCGCCGATCGCTGCCGGCGCTGCCGCGTCTCAATCGCAGGAGCCGCCGCTATGATCAGCCTCATCACGTTTTTCAGCACGCTAGGCGGTCGTATAGCCCTAGGCGCTGGCCTCATCATGGCTCTCGTTGCGTTGCGAGCCGCAGACATTCACAAGCAACGCAAGATAGGCGAAACCCGCGCCGTCGAGAAAATCGAGAAAGCCAATGAGAAAGCCACCGATTTGGGCAAGAAGGCTGCTGCCAAGTCTCGCGCTCCTGTTACTGGCAGGGTGCGGGCAGCAGACCGCGACCCAACTACCCGCGACGACTAAGGTGCTCGACGAGCTCCCCCGCGTCCAGAACAGCACCAAGGCCCCTTGCTGGCTGCAAGAGCAGATCGCGGCCCAAAACTCCTACGTCGATACGATACGCGAAAAGCAGGAGAAGGTGTATCGCGCGCCCTGCAAAACCGATCAGGCTAAGGTAGCGGAGGCGCGCAAGTGAATGCACACACGCTACAGCGGATCGCCGACGCCATCACACTCGAACGAGCTGGAAAACCGCTTGACCAAGCTCGAAGCTCTCGAGCCCCGCGTCACGACACTCGAGCGCATGCTGATGGGCATCATATACGCCCTTGGGGCTCTCACAGCAGGCAAGACGGGCGACTTCGCGGACCTGTTGCTCAACATACTGAAGGCGAAGTCATGATTAAAAGGCTTCGCAAGCACGCTCTCTGGATCGCTCTATTTTGCCTTGCGGCGTTTGCGTTCCAGATTGTTATCCGGTGGCACTAGGTCGGCCCTTTATGTTCAGGTTGCAATTCTGATCGCCAGCTTGATCTTACCCCAAGCTGCTTCCATGTCGGCGTCGTCAAGGCGCGCGTTGGCCTCGCACATCAGGCCGTGCACCTTCCGCAGCCTCTCGCGAAGGTTGGCGATGTCCGTCTTAAACGCGGTCTCCCATACTGCATCCTCCACCTTGGAGGCGAGACGCCAACGCGCCAGAACGGCATCAGCTACGTCGGCGGCCACGTCACGGCGCATCATGCCGACATCGATGATCAACGACACCAGTCGCTCACGCTCGAATGCCGCTCGGTCACTCATCGTCCCGGCCCCTATTGAACGCTTGCGTTGCGGAGTAATTTAGTTGCCGTTGCGCGGCTGATAGGCTTCGCGTATTGCGCACCCGCCGGGATGATGCCGTAACCTTGGCGGTCGTGCTTCGTCACAATCGAACGGCCCGCCACTGGCGCCACATGGCACACGATTACGCACCCGTCCGAGAGCGTAACCCGCGCTACTCCATAGCGCTCGCCGGTTTGTGCGCGGTTAGCAACCGCTTGCTGGAAAAGTTGGGCAATAGTCATAGTCGCGGCCTCCAATCAGCGGGAACGTCCCGCATCCATAGTGTGAAAGTAGCACGCGCCGCTTGACGTTTCAATATGTCTCGTGCATTTTCACAACATGAAAACGAAACAGTCCACAGCGCGCGGGTACGTCCGCCCCCTTGGCCGCATGACGGCTTCGGGGCAACTTGCGCGCCTTGCTGAATATGGGCTGTCGCGTGATCGCATCTACGTCGAAGGTGATGGACCGGAGACGCTTGACGCCATGATCAAGGCGCTTCGCAAAGGCGAGAGCGTGATTGTCGTGCGGCTGCATATCCTGGCCCCGCCGAAGCTCCGCACCGCCGACCGCCCGCGTCGTGCCTTGTGGGACGCAATCAAGCGGATCGAAGCCAAGGGCTGCGCCATCGTCGAAGTGGATAGCAACCGCAGCACCGCGCTCAAATTAGACAGAGATGATATGATCGCGGATGCGATTGAAGCGCTGACGCATGCCGGCCGTGCGCCGCGTAGCAGAGACGGTGCCGGCCGGCCGCCGAAGCAGTTCACGCCGGATCAGATTGAGCAGGCCAAGGCCGCGTGGTTCGATCTGCGGCACAAGACGAATACGGTGGCGGTGACGGCAGGGCCAAAAGGCTTTTCGTTGACGCGGTACTACAAGACGTTTGGCCCAAGTGGCCGGGACAACTAGGGAGCGAAAAATTTGATTCTCGGCCACGCCATAGCCCTTGATCCGACTGACGCGCAGGCGGCGCACTTCCGCCGCGCGTGTGGGGTTGCGCGCTTTGCGTGGAATTGGTCGCTGGCCGAGTGGAAGCGGATGCACGAGGCCGGTGAAAAGCCGAGCGCGCAGAAGATCAAGGCGAAATGGAATGCCGCACGCAAGACGGAGTTCCCATGGTCTTTTGAGGTCACAAAGTGCGCGAGCGGACAAGCCATCATGGACCTCGGAGCCGCATTCTCGAATTTCTTCCGAGACCTGAAGAAGGCGAAGGGGCAGCGTCGCTCGCGGTTCCCGCGCTTCAAATCCAAGCGGCACGACAACGGCTTTGCGCTCTGGAACGATCAGTTCGAGATTGATGGCAACCGTATCCGCATCCCCCGTCTCGGCTGGGTACGCATGCATGAGCCGCTGCGGTTTGCCGGCAAGATCATGGGTGCCCGCGTCAACCGGATCGGAACGCGATGGCATGTCTCGGTGCAGGTTGGGACATTGCCGGAGTTCTCCCCCGCACCGGGAATTGCCGTTGGGATCGACATCGGCATCACGACACTGATGACGCTGAGCAAGGCGTTGCCTGACGGTCGCATCAAGATAGAGAACCCGCGCGCTCGCCGGTCGTTGATGAAGCGCCAAGCGAAGCTCGCGCGCCGTATCTCGCGGCAGGAATTGCAGCGGCGCAAGACGAACGCCAAGACCTCGCGCCGGCAGATGATCCGGCGAGACCGGCTGCGCAAATTGCACTATCGGATGGCATCAATTCGCAAGGATGCAATTCACAAGGCGACGACAGCGGTAGCGAACGCCTTTGATGTCGTCGCGCTGGAAGATTTGAATGTCGCTGGCATGGCGAAGAACCACCACCTTGCCGGCGCAGTGCTCGATGCATCGTTTCGCGAAGTGCGGCGATGCCTCGAATACAAGATGGCTATGCGCGGCGGGCGCGTGGTCATCGTGGACAGGTTTTTCCCGTCATCGAAGACGTGCAGCGAATGTGGTAGCATCGCCTCCGATTTGCCGCTGAGTGTTCGCGCGTGGGCGTGCCCATCATGTGGCGCGTATCATGATCGCGATCAGAACGCGGCACGCAATCTCGAATTGGTAGGGGCGGCTAGCTCCGAACCGACTGGCAATGATGCCATGTCAACGCGCGGGGAGACTGGAGCGCTGGCCGGCGGGCAACCGCCGACGAAACTCCGGTCTGTGAACCGCGAACTTGAACCAGTCGATTTTCATAAATCGACATGACAAGAAGGCAGAGACGGATGCCGTTTAGGGTAGGCGATGTAGTTACAATCAACGGCAGTGGCGATCTGATGATCGAAAGGTCTAAAGGTCGTTTCATTGGTGCGGCGGGCACGGTGGTGCAGATAACGAAGGGCGGTCTTTACATAATTGACGTAGGTGGGGAGCGCACGCCTCCTCTGCCCGCACGAAATCTAACAGCACATTGACATCAATGGAGCCCCTGTCCCAACTTTTGCCCGACGCGAACCGCGCGCATTGCCCGCATGACGCGAACACCAAACCGACAACCCGCTGAATTCCTTGAAAAACCTTGGAGGCCACGCCCGGAATTGAACCGGGGTACGCGGATTTGCAGGACGTGTACCTTGCCGAGTAAAGCGCCTATTTTAGGGCGTTCGAGGCGCATCAGCGGTTGCCTGTCCCGTGTTTTGCCCGTTCAGTCCCGCAACTCGGTACAACTCAGCATAGTTACTGAACGGTTCCCATTTTTTCCATTGTTCCAGTCCATGATCGACTATCACAAATCTGGGAATCGCCATGCCCATTAGTGCCCGCTTCTTCCATCGGCGCTTAGATGTTTTCTTTTTCATTTCACCCGTTCCAGTTTCACGACATTTCGCGCCAGCGCCCTATGCAGGTGCTCCACTCGTAAAAACGCATAGTGTCTCTCTGTCACCCTCACCGAACTGTGGCCTAGCCACCGGGCAACCTCGTCCATTGTCAAGCCGTGCTCCTGCAGCAACCGGCAGCCGCAGCTTCGGCGCAAATCATGCCAAGCGATACGCGGCAGACCGGCCCGCCGGCAAGCCTTGCCAAGAGCTTCCCACATCGTCGGGCTGTTCGGCGTGTAGCGCTGGCCATCCGCCGCCGTGAACACAAACCCGAACGGCTGCGCTCGAGCCCTCAGAGCCTCAAGCGTGCGCGGCAGGATTGGGATGGTCCTGGCCTTGCCGGTCTTGCTGACTTCCGCCCGCACAGTGAGCTGCCCCGCCACAAGATCAACGTCGGTCCAGAGCAAGCTGAATTGTTCCTCTTTCCGCAATCCCGTGTCGATTGCGCACGCAATGGCTTCCCGTGCCTTTGGTGGGGCATGCAGCAGGGCTTTGGCTTCTTCCTCGACCGTCCAGTAGCTGACCCGTGGCTCTGCCTCCCTGAGCGCAGATTTGCGGCTCCTGAGATACGGCTTGACAGGGTTGCTCGTGGTCCAGCCCCATTCCTCGCAGCGGGTAAAAATTGAACTGAGGCACGCCAGGTCACGCCGCACCGTGGCGCTTGTCACCCCAGACGCCAGCCTTGCCTGCTCGATCTCTGAAAGCCGCGCTGTGGTGATCATGTCGAGCGTAAGCCCCTTTAGGTGCTGCTCTAGGTTCGTGATGCTGACGACGTAGCGCAACCTGCTCTTGCGCTTGAGCACCTTGAAATGCTCTGCGCCAAACCGCCTTGCCGCCTCGTCAAACGTTCGCCGCTCGAGCCCATAGGCTTTATCTGTCAGACGTCGACGAATGCTTTCAAGTCGCTCGCGAGCGACGGTGAGGCTTTCCGTTTGGAGTGAGCCCTCGTGTTCGCGGCCCTTGTGGTGGATGCGGTACCACCAGACCTTGCCTCGCTTACGGAGATTTTTTGGCATGTCACCGGCCTACGCTGCTTTGCCCACCACGCATGGAATGCGTCGGAGTCAATCAGGAATCGTCGGCCCGTGCCACAGACCAATTCCTCGGCTCCAGGCACCTCGCCGGCGGCTATCCGTCGCTGCCAGTAGCGCTGAGAGAGGCCGGTAAGCTCTTCTAGGTCGGAGGTCTTGAGGGTGGTCATTTTGCCCCCAGCATGGCCACGATCACACATCCAACAATCACCGCAGGCATTGCCCATAGGCTCATGCAGATAATGATTTGCCCAACAATAGCGCCTAGCCTCTCAGGCCAGCCGGGCAAGGGCTGAGAGTAGTCCGGCGAGTCTCTGATCATGTCGTCTCTCCCTCGGCATCATCCTTCCGCACCCAAACAGCAACGGCCCCATAGCCGACGTTCTCAAAACCAACATGGCCGGTTGTCGTGCCTGCAATAAAATCCTCGTACCATTCGTCGGGGTATCGCGGATTGTTGGGGGCGTTCGTCCAGCCGCGCTTAATGGCCCTCCGACGCAAAAACTCGTCAACAAGCTCTCTGTCGGTCATTTGTCCCTCCAAACGATTTCACCATTCATTTTGCGCCAGCCTCGAAACCCCTGCCGCTTGCGAACGCCCGCACGCTTCTCAAAAATACGCCGGGTCTTGTCGATCGCAGGTCTGTTGCGATCTGTCTTGAGGCGGTGGCAGCGCTTGGACATCACCATGCAGTTCTCAAGACTGTTGTCGTGAGTGAGCGTGTCCTCGATGATGTGGTCGTATTCTGGCGTCCCTAAAATCTTCTGGCCGCAGCCGCATTCGCAGTGACCGCGTGCACGTTCCCAGGCGGCGAGCTTCGTGACCTTAGAGAACTCCCGTCTGGTCATGAGCCGTCTTCCGGTAGCTTCACGCGCGACGGCTGGAACACGGCGCGATTGGCCCACATGAACGCCTCTTGGATGCCGGTAATGGCGGTCGACACCATGCGCTGGTCGCAAGCTGGATTAGCCCGGAGGTCGTCGAGATGGCGCAAGGCGCGTTCCTCAAGTTCTTTCGCCCTGTTGACGATCTGAACCTTGTCGTCCGTCTGCGGCATGTATCCGGCGACGGGTAGTCCTTGATGATCTGCCATGTGATCTGCTTTCCAATGCTTCTGTGACACTTCTCACTGACTTCCAGCCGATCATGTGTTGAATCTGCCGGAGGCTGTACCCCGCTTTGCGGAGTATTTTCGCAAGCCGCTTTTTCTTGAGCACGCTTGCAATGGTATTGACGTGAGGTTCGGCGATGTGCCCGCTGCCTCGGCATATTGGGCATTTCATGCCGCGCTCTCCGTTTCCTTGAGCAGCCGATCTGGATTGATGTGACGCCAAACTTTGCCCTTGCGTATTTTCGATACAAGAGCGCCGCTCACGCCAAACTGTTTTGCGACCGAAGAATGCGAGCCGGTACTCGAAAGAATTTGCCTGACCTGATCTGCGTTAAGCTTGGCCCATGGAGTACGCTCGCCGCGCGTATGGCGATCTTTCATTCTCATGTCGGATAGATTTTGCGCCGTTGTTCCAAGAAACAAATGTTCTGGATTCACACACCAGCGATTGTCGCATGAGTGGCAAACCGATAGTCCAATCCCGATTGGACCGTTGAACATTTCAAACGAAGCACGGTGAGCTTTTAGTGTTTTCCCAACGGTAGCCGTTGCGCCGCCAGATGCGATCTGGCCGTATCCTGTGCGCGTGTGAATTGACCCGGCCCATATCCAACATCCCGTGTTGGGTTCAGGGGAAACAAGTGACATAAATCTAGCGGCAAAGGGCTTGCGCTTTGGAGCGGCGCACGAATGACCGCAAAACCCATACCCGCGCCGCTTTGCACGTCTGGCATTGACCGCGCACGGGATCGGCTTGCCGCAGTTGCGGCAATGCTGCGTTTCACTCACCGGCTCATTCTCCGCTCATTGCGGCTGTTCGCGTCTGCCGCCTGCCACTCGGAAAACTTCATCCGCACGTATTCCATCTGTACCTTGCGTAGATTGGCTTCGCGGCGGGCCTCCGTGATCTTCGCCAAGTGGTCGTGCCAATCCTTACTCGCCTTGACGGTCATTTCGGCCCGGTTGACCGGCATTTCACCAAGCGCTGACATCTTCTCGGCCATCACGGCTGACTTGGTTTCTTCGAGCAGGCTTGCAGCGGCTTCGGCGTCAACCCATGCTTTGGCGACAAGGCGAAATTTCTCGCTGATTGGCCTCTCTCGCGCTGGCATTTCGGTGATGCCCGCAATGGCGCGCTCACTGATGCTCATGGCGCAACCTCTTGACCGTGGCCCTGACCGTCTCAAGCTTGGCGTGGATGTGATGCTCAAGCGAGAGCTTGGCCTTGATATCCTCGACGCCGAGACCCTGTTGCATCCACGACAGAATTAAAGCGTCGGCCATGCTCCGTGTTGCGGAGAACTCGTCACTACGCGTCACCGCTTTTGGTGTCTTACGCATCACTCAACCCCCATTGCCGCCTTGCACATCCTGTAAGCTGATTGGACTTCTTTCCTTGCAGACGGGCTCAGCCCATCAGCCTCAATGCAGCGCCGCAGGGCCTTCATGGCCGACGCAATGACCAGCTGATCGTTGATCCGCTGCGTCGTTTGCAGTTCTTCCAGCGCCGTCAAAAGCTCGCTGTTCGTGCGGCCTGCTCTCTCGATAAGCTCTGCAATCATTCCTCGCCCCTCCGCAAACTGTCGGCAAAATACGCAATGGCGTCTGATAGCCGTGTCGCTGCATAGCCAATGGCAAGAGCCAGGATCGATGCAGCAATGATGACGCCGATTGCCGTGGTCATTCTGCTGCCTGCCGCGCGTCAAACTCGCTCATTCGGGTTTCGTAATCTTCCTGCAGCGTTTGCGCCCAACGCTCTGGCATGCCCGCCCACGGCCCGTTGTCATCGCAATAGGTCAGGTAAACCGCACGCAGATGCTCACCGTTGACCGCGCCGGAAATCTCCCCGCGCACGTCGTTGAACTGCTTGACGCTGCCATCGCGCTTGCCTTCTGCGCTGCTCTTGCGCTTGCCGCCCTTGGCAGACATGCGCAGCTGATCATCCTCGTTGTCGGCTTGCGGCATGCTGTCGAGGTCCATGTCGCCTGTGGGCAGCTTGAGCAGCGAGCGCAGATAAGCCTTCTCGCAGTAGGATTGTGCTGCCTGGAACGTCTGAGGGCCGGTCACTTGAATGTAGAGCGTGCGCTTGGCGCGTTGATCGGTCCATGTGTCGGCCGTCGTCGCGAGCACAAAAGAGAACTCCATGTGCGCCCACTGCGAGACCTTGCTGTCCTTCTCAATCCGCTTGATCTCGCAGCGATCTTCAAGGCTCAGCAGGATCAGACCGACTTCGCCCATCTTGCGCGTGACTGCCGCATAGATGTCATCGGTGGACGCAAAATTGTAACCGCCGTGCTGGTTGCGCTGAGACTTCTTGACGGCCTCGACCGTCACCATGATTTGGCAGATCGCCTGCACGATGCTCGAGGGGATCGGCGTCACCCCGCCAGCCAGATCAGCGCCAGCGCCAGACCGACGCCCGTTGCTGAGAGCGCTGTTGCCCATGCCATCACCAGTATCGCCGGGAGAAACCCCCGCATCCGTATTGTTTGCGTCAACATTGCTCATTTGCCTGTTGCCTTTACTGACCAGCTGTCCAAATCAGCCATGCGAGTCCGATGATGAGACTGGCAACAAAACCAACTGCCGCTGCCGTCTCTGGATACATGCACGCCTCGGAAAATGTTGGGGGCTGGTCTGCCCGCCCGCTATCAGTGACCAGCCCCCGTTGCCCTGCTGCCGCCCTCTGCTCGGCTGCCCCCGCGCAGCCTGCGGCAGCAGGGGATTGGGTTAGGCCAACTCGAGGTCGGCGTTGCGGCGGCGATCCGCCTCGTTGTCGGCGCGGCTGTAGCGCTCGTCTTCGAGATGTTCCGAGACGCAGCCTTGGAGATAATTTGTGTAGAGCGTCATCAGGTCGGCGCGCATGCGGGAGAATTCGACCGGCGAGTTCTCGGCATCGAACACCCGAACCACCTTGCGCTCGTTGTGCTTCTGGCCGATCAGCGAGACGGTGGCGATATGCCAGGACCACTCGTGGCTGATCTCAATCTCGACCTCGATCTCGGGAGCGGTCGCGAACCAGTAGCCGTTGGCGTCGAGCAATTCGTAATCTTCAATGAGAACGATCATGTGCTTGCCCCTGTCTGCCTAAAAGGACCCCGACGCGAGCTGGGAGGGGAATTTGCCGGCTGGAGAACCCGGTCGCCCGCGTCGGGGATGAACGAGACGTTACGTCACAAAGTGTGAACTGGTCAAGCGAAAACGCTCACGGCCTGTGAATAACTTCAGCATGTGGCCGTTGATGATGGTGTTTTTCTGCAACGTCCGTAATCTCTACGGATTGCGCAAATTTTTGTCGCTGAGCGAAATATGTTGGCGATTCGTTGTGGCTAAGTTCTCGAAACGTCGTCTAATGCCTTGATTGCGGCTGCTAATTTATATGGCAGGTTACCTGGGTCGCCGCGATACAACCAGTCGAGCGTGAGTGAGTATACGTCACAGAGTACCGCCGCTTTGGGCGGAGAAACCAGTCGGACGCCATGTTCAAACTGATTGTATGTGTTGGCTGCCATGCCCGCCCGGGCCGCGAATTCAGCTTGGCCGAGGCGCAAAGCTTCACGAGTAAGTCGCAGCCGTTGCCCAACCGCACGGCGGAACGCGCCGTCATCGCCGGCCATATCGCTAATTTTTGCCATGTAACCTTTTACACAGCCCTTCATAGGCTGTGAATTGTTAGTATCGACATCTTGCACCGTCACGAGCTGTGAATTATGATCTCACTATGAAGAGCCAGCAGATCACATCAATTCAGGGCTTGGTGGCGGCATTTGACGGCCCTCCGTCGATGGCTGACTGGGCCATGACGAGCGTCCAGAACGTCTACAACTGGATTGCTCGAGACCACATTCCGCCGAGCTACCACATGCGGATTGCCATTGAGGCAAGACGACGTGGGTTGGTGATCGCGCCCGAAGTTTTCGGGCTCGAGAGCGACGACGCCCAGGCTTTCCACGCCTTGTTCTGTCCAGCCGCCTAGTCCCGCGTCCCTGCCCTGTATGTCGCGTTGCGTTCCCGTCCCGGCTCATGCGCCGGGCGTCTGACTGCGTGCGTGCCGGCTCCTGTGGCGGCAAGCGCGAGTGGAACTGTCAGGCGTCCTGCACACGAGCCTGCCCCATCGACGCCTTTTGCCGGGCCACCCGCCGGGTCCGACTGAGTAGAGAGCGCTGATCCTCGTCGATCGGGGCGAGCATTGTAGAGGGGCAAATCAGCGCGACGGCGGGACCATTTCTCAGCAGGGAGTAACAGGCAAAAATGTGGAATGAAGAAAAAATACAGCAGATGGCCACCATGTGGGCCGAAGGCAAAACAGCCTCGCACATCGCGCAGTGCATTGGCGCTGCCAGCCGCAACGCCGTCATCGGCAAGCTGCACCGCCTCGGGTTGAGCGGCAACCAGCCAAGCCGCAAGGACCGCGCCCCGCCGCGCAATCGCCCGCCGCTCTCGACCAAGCGCACAAAGCGCGCCGAACCACGAAAACCCAAAGCATCAGCCAAGCTTCATCTCCTGGCAGAGCCACTGCCGCCAGCGGCGGAAACAGACATTCCCCGCGTGTCTATGGACGATAGCACTGACAAGGTTTGCAAGTGGGTCTGCGCTGATTTCAAGGACATGACCACGCCGATGTATTGCGGCTGTGCTGTCACCGATGGCCTGCCCTATTGCGAGCATCACGCCCGCCGCGCGTATCGCGCCGACGCTCCTGCTCAGACTGGCGGATTCATTCAGCGCAAGGGGCGCGCGCTCCACAACCTCACGTCCCCGATCCCCGACAATCGCGTGTTCGAGGAAGTCTGAAAACTATGACGCCCGCCTAGAGCCGGGGTTCTCCGGCGGCTCACGGCGGGCGTTTTGAACTCACGCTACAGGTAACAGGCAGGATGCAATATCATGCAAAAAAGTGACGATTGCAAGGCGCAAGCCCTGGAATTGCTGGGGGCTGCATCAGCGCTCATCAGCCGCAAGGACCGCAACGACCTCTGGCGGATTGCATTCAGCAGCACCGATCTCACCGCCGCTGATTACTACACCGTCAATCGCATTCGCGATCTGGCTATGCGGGGCGTGGCATGAGCCTCCCCTGCATGCCGCTATGGGTCGGCGACTACCTATCCGACACGCAACACCTGACAGCAGCCGAGCATGGCGCATACATGCTGTTGATCATGGCCTATTGGCAGCGCGGCAAGGCCCTGCCGGGCGACGGCGACCGCTTGGCGCTTATTGCCCGCATGACGCCGGCAGAGTGGGCCAAATCGGAACCGACATTGCGCGAATTTTTCATCGCCGAAGATGGCGAATGGAAGCATTCACGTATTGAAACCGAGCTGGCTCGCGTCCGCGAAAAGTCTGCGAAGGCATCAGCTTCCGCAAAGCGTCGGCACAGCGATGGCAATGCGGACGCACAGCGAACGCAGAGCGAAGGCACATGCGAACGCACTGCTACCCAAACCCATACCCAAATAAGAGAAGAACTAAATACTTCTCTACCCCCTGAGCAAGAAGCTACGCGCGAGAAAGTGAAGGGTAATTTTTTTGATTTGAGTGGGGTGGGGGTAGGGCT
>Ga0255098_1000060_pt1 | contig 37032 bp, 36 predicted proteins | sample Colum_Atlam_RepC_2_FD_188440 | JGI IMG/M metagenome (GOLD analysis project Ga0255098, IMG submission 188440) | Freshwater microbial communities from Columbia River, Oregon, United States - Colum_Atlam_RepC_8d | ecosystem: Environmental > Aquatic > Freshwater > River | place: USA: Oregon... | reverse complement strand
TCAATACACTTTAAATAAAATTGTAAAACTATTTCCATTTTATAATTATTAAAATTCCTTCAACTCCATATTTAATTTAAAGCTTTAAAAATATCTTACAACGGCCATAAAAAACTTCATATAATTTAAAATAAAAAAACAATTAATATAATTATAACATCATTTACTTTTTATATAAGTAAAATTAAAAAAAAGCAATACAATTATTAAAGAAAAATATAAATACCTTAGTTACTACGCATTTGATAAATACTTTTTATATCCCATAATTATGCTTTGAATCACTTTCTCAGGAGCATAATTAACTTCCACAAAAGTATTCAAATTATTTGCTAAGACCTCATTTTTTTGAGTTTCATTTGCAATTGTAATAAATGATTTTTTAAGTAATTCTGAATTGTCTGGCGGAATCAAATAACCCGTTTTTCTATTTTGTATTATAGTATTACAATATCCAACATCTGTACAAACTACAATTAAATTAGCCATTCCATATTCCAATAAAGTAACCGGAAACCCCTCATAACTAGATACCAAAATCCCCACTTTAGCTTGCTTTAAAATGCATTTAACATCATTACATGAACCATAAATTAAAACCGTATCTTGCAAATTATTGTGATTTATAAAATTTTTTAATACTTCAGAATAATTATCTAACTTATCCTTCCCTACTAAATGCATTGTCCAACCATCTTTATAAATCTCACTATTCATAAAGGCCTTTAAAGCTAATAAATGATTTTTAGGAGTATGTAAATTAGCCAAAAAAACAATTCTTTTACCAGCTTCCCCTTTTAATATCGTAACAGATTCTTCTGCGGTTTCCAAAGTAAAATTAGGAAGAAACTGAACATCTTTAACCCATAATTTTTTAACTGCCCATTCTTTTAATGTTTCATTAACGGTAAAAACACCACTAAAAAATACAGACAAAAAACGAAGTAAAAAAAATTTTTCTTTAGCTTTTACTCGATTTCCAAAATGATCATGCCAAAAAATTTTAAGAGACGGAAAAATTAACTTTAATAAAATAGCAAAAAAATAAGAACTACCATGAGCATGAATTATGTTAACATTATTTGCTTTGATAAAGTCTTTTAAACAAAATATAGCTTTAAAATCAACAATATTCTTTTTATTTACAAAAGTATAACCCACTTTTTTATCAATGGTATTTTTCAGTCCTCCTTCAAGTCGTGTTACAACTAATCCTGTAAAAGCAACTTGATCAACAAGTCCATTTGCTATAGTAATCGCCATTCGTTCAGCCCCTCCGGGTTCCAAACTATCTATTAATTGAATAACACGTATATCTTTTAGAGAATCCAATAGTAATTACTTGTTTTAATTAGTTTGTAAAAATAGAAAAAAAGATGGAGTTCATATTCAATTGCACGAACGAACTATTAATATAATCTAGAGACTTTTGTTTATCTTAATTTGTAACCATTAATTTAAAAACATAAAGAATAATTTATAAATCTTTATGGGCTTATTTTTTAAAAAAAAATTAAACTCTTAATAACATTTCTATTTCTGATTCAAAAGTTTCTGTTGTATACAGTCTTGACCATTTTTGTGCTTCTGAAATCATATTTTTATACAAGAATTCATTTTTTAATATCTCTAAGAGTTGGTTGGTATCAAATTCTAAATCCTCTTTAAGTACAATTCCTCTCTTTCCATTATCTAACATATAAGGCACACAAGAAACGGGAGTAGCTAAAGGCAAGCACCCCCAAAACATAGCTTCTGCTACTACTTTTGGCCAGCCTTCGCTTTTAGAAGGTAATATTAAAAAGTGGCTTTTTTGATAAGCTTTTAAAACGGTTTCTTTAGATTGATTTCCTTTAAGAGTAACTACTTTTTCTAATTGTCTATTTTGTATATAGGATTCAATTTCATTACGCATTACTCCTTCTCCAAACAAATCAATCGTTATATTTTTACCCAATTTAATTAACTGCTCAATTAATTGAATTGCATACAAAGGCTGCTTACCTTTTGATAGAGTTCCAACAAAAATAAAATGTAAAGGCTCATTTAATTGATTTTTTGCTTTATTTAAAATCTCATTATTATTTTCGTTCAAAGTTAAAATTTCTTTTTCGCTGTAAGTAGCTGTAAAAAATGGTTTAATATTCTTTGTTTGATACAACCATTGTCCGTAAACTAAAACTTGCATATTTTTAGTTAAAAAAGTAGTACTTAAAATCCAACGTTGTAATTTATAAGTAATTGGTTGTTTTGCATTTGGATCCCAATTACCAGCATATTTAGCTGTTTTTGGCTTATTAGGAAAAAAAATTTGAACAATTGCACCAATTAATCCCGTATTTCCTGGACATCGCAAATGAATATGATCTGCCTTAGTCATGGCTTTGAAAATTATAATAAAAGATGTAAATACTATAGGAATAGCTTTTAATGTATTTGAAAAAGTTGTAATATCAAACTCTTTAAGTTCAATTACATTATCCATTTTAAAAGAAATTGGTGCTATTAGTATCTTTTTATCATCTTTCCAAACCGGACAACAAAACTGAATTAAATTAGTGTGTTTAGCCCATAATTGCATTTCTTTTTCGTAAGGTGCGTAAAGAAAATTTTTATTTTCTTTTTTAATTATTGGTGCAGATGAAATTACAACTAACCTCATTCTAAATATAGCCCTCCGAACTTTTTTCTGAAACTTTAATTGCAGGAACTCCTAACATAACACTATTACTAATTACGTTTGTATTTACTAACGAGCAAGCAGCAATTAAAACATTATCTTCTACAACTATATTCCCAACAATTACTGCGTTTGCCCCTATATAAACATTATTTCTAATATTAGGAACGCCTCTATTATCTCCTTGGCCAGACACACCGATAGTTACTCCTTGTGAAATATTACAATTATTGCCGATACTTGTTTTGGCATTTAAAATAATTCCTCCAAAATGCCCAATATAAAACGAATGCCCAATTTGAACGGAAGCAGGTATTGAAATTCCTGTCAAAACTTCAATTATCTTTTGCCAAATTAAACACAAAATCTGTAATAATTGTTTTAAAATTGGTATCGGAAATTTGAAAACAGCGTGTGCAATTCGATGTTGAAAAATAGCCCAAAAACCTTGAGTAAAAAATACAATGGTAAAAAAATTACCTCCGTATTTTTTATACTTTTTGTAATCACAAGAGATTAAGTATATGCAATTCATTTACTTTTTAGAAATTAAAATGTAAAGATACAACTATGTTTAAACAATACAAGTAAACAAAATTAAGTTGATTAATTTATTATACTTTGAAAAAATTCATTGGTAATGGGTTTGCTTGAGTATAAAATAGAGGAATTCAATTTAGCCTTATTTATATATAAATCATCAACAGTGGTAGAAAGAATAAATATTTTTGTGTGAGCTTTAATAACATCTGAAAATGTGTTGAATTTTTCAACAAAACCAAAACCATCTATAATTGGCATATAAATATCTAAAAAAATTAAATTTGGTAATTTTTCAGGCGAATTTTGAAACTCTTCTAAAAATTGAATAGCAGTTAATGATGAATTAAACTCCATAATATCTATCGATTCATCCAAATTATTAATAATTTTAGATGTTATATAACAATCGAACTCATTATCATCTACTATCATTATTTTTTCTATTTTCATATGCATTAAATATGTATTTAATTTATAATTTAAGGAATTTCACAAACTCTTCTTGTCTTCTCTTTGCTACTGGAAGCGATATACCATTTGCAAACTCACAATACAATCCATCTTTTTTTGTAATCTTAAGAATTTGTTTAATATTTACCACATAGGAATGGTGTATTCTAAAAAATTGATTACTCATTAAAATTGAACTATACTCTCCTAAATTTTTACTAGAAAGTATTTTTTGCTTATTTATTAAAACAAATTCCGTATACTTACCTTCTGCTTTACAATAGACAATTTCAGCTAACTTTATCAATTCTATTTTATCAGAAGAAGAAATAGCAATAAATCCATTTGCATTACTTTCAGTAACAAAACTATTTATTTGATAAACTTTCTGATTTTGAAAACTAATTTCCATTTCAATCAATTTAATCACCTTATAAATCGAAACTATAAGTTCATTAAAATTGAGTGTCTTTTTTAAAAAATCAACTGCATTGTATTGAAAAGCTTCATAGGCCATATTTTTATCATCTGAAATAAAGATAAATTTAGGAATATTGAAAGCTAATTCTTTTACTAAATCAAACGAAGCTAAGTTATCATTTGTAGGATCTAAAAATATCAAATCGGGTTTATGAGTTTTTATCAATTCAATTCCATCAATAAAATTATCACAAAACCCGCAAATATCTATAATTACAGTATTCTCCTCTGCAAATTTAGAAAGTTGATTAATTACATCTAAATTACTATCTATGATTATGGCTTTTATTAACTTCATATTGGGAAAACAGTTTTTCTTATAACTTATATAAAGATAATTATTTTTTAATAATAAATTTCAATTATTGTTCAGGAATTAAAATTATAAAAGTTGACCCTTCATTTACAATAGAACGAACACTTATTGCACCACTCATCTTTTCAACTATTTTTTTTTTACAGTAGCTATAACTAGTCCACTAAATGGATAATCCGATTTTGTAAGTAATCGCTTAAATGGTTTAAAAATCAATTCAAAATAATCTTCAGCTATCCTAATTCCATTATCAGTTATTTGAAACTCATGTTTGAATTCATTTGCTTCACATACACTTCTATACTAACATTTTTTATCGGGTTTCTTATATTTTGATGCATTTTATATCAAATCATTAAAACAACTCCTAATGCTAATTTAGAAAAATGTATAGTTGATAATAATATAAATGCCGGTTTGATTGATTCTTCTTGACATTAATTTACCTTTATTAAATAAAAATGAAGTCTTAAAAAAATAAAAGAAAACAAAAAAACAAAGCACATCCCAGTAGTAATATTATCTACTTACTCATCCATAAGTGATGTTAATTCAACTTTTACCAATAATGCAAATAGTTTCATATCGAAACCTTCAGATATTAATGATTTCTTCTAAACCATTAATTCATTAAGCACTTATTGGTTCGAAACATGCAAACTCCCAGATTTTAAATAAATTAATGAAAGATCAAAAAAACTATAACATTCTAGTTGTTGAAGATAATCCAGGAGATTATTTTCTTTTTAAAGAATTTAAACGTGAAAAAATTGAAAAACCAAAATAAAACATATTGAACGCTTTAGACAACTTCAAAACATGCCTGGAAATATAAATGAAGTTGATGGTGTTTTAACAGAATATTCTAGTCATAGTTTAGCAACAAAAACCATTGAACTAGGCGCTAATGATTATCTTTTCAAAGATGATTTAAAATAGTGATAAATTACATGAAATTATTCTTAAAACACTAGCATTTTAAATTAAATAACTTGTCCCAGTCTTTTAAAAAATTAGATTCGCTCAAAACTACTTCGGTTTAAAGAAAAATAAAGAAAACCAAGCAACTGTTCTACCAATAGTTTCAGTAAAAGCATCTTTCTTTTTTGATGTTGTAATAATATTAGTACTACGAATAAAAATCAATAATAGGGTAATCAAATGCCATTTAAATCGAGCTTTAAAAGATGGTTTCTCGTGTTTTACACGCCAAACATACCATCCATTTCGAACAACCATTTTACCATATTCATATTGATTTGGACGACCTGAAGCATCATGATGATGTTCTAATTGAGCTGCTGTATTTAAATACAACTTACCCGTTTTAGATACTTGTAAAGTGAAATCGGCATCTTCATACAAACCATAACCTTCAAAATATGTAGAAAATTGATGCGTTTCAAATATTTTTTTTCGAAATGAAGATACACCGCCCATTAATTGTTCTACATAATAAATCTTTTCAGATGGAGGCAAAAACCCAACACTACGTCCGTGTGAAAATTCAGGCATAAATCCAGGTAAACAATCGGAGTCTAAACCTAATTTTTTTCTCCAAACAAAACGAATTCCATCTTTTCTTTTCCATTCATCGAAATAGAATTCATTGATTTCAGGGGAGTAATCTAGACCAACATACTGCCAAGACACTTCATTTGTTATATACCCACCTACTCCTAAAGCATCATTAAAAATAGAATATGTCTTAATAATTTCTTCAAAATATGTAGTTTTTAAAATAGTATCATCATCTAAAAAACAAACCACTTCACTACTTTCAGAAACTCGAGCAATTCCATAATTACGCTGTTTGGTTAAACCCCGTTCTTCTGGTAATACATTAAAATAAAATAGATTTTTAAAATCACTATCATTTATCATTTCTTTAGTTGCTTCATCTGGAGAACCATCAATAATTAAAATTTCATTTGGATACAAAGATTGCAACACAACCGATTGTAATAATTGCAACAAAGCAGTTGGCCGTTTATAGGTACAGATAATTAGTGTAAATTTCATTGTTTTAGATAAGAAATGTGCCCATTTTTACTTATTTGACATTATTATAAAAGTACTAAATTAAGTTAATGGAACTTTAATTAATAAAATTAAATACAAATTTTAATTTATAATTCGATTTTTTAATAATAAATTTTTCATAACATAACAGCATAAAAGTTTATAACAAACATTTCTTATTTAATAATTTTTTTATAAAACTCTATACTTTTTTCAGCAATAATACTATTTGAAAATGTGGTAGTAACTTTTATAACAGCATTTTTTCCAAACTCGGTATTTTGAGTTGCATCATCTAACAATTTTAAAATAGCGTCAGCATATTCTTGATGCGATTTTGGATGCACCAAAACACCATCTTTATTAGAAGTAATAACTTCTGGGCCCCACCCTATATTAGATGCTACAATTGCTTTTTGCATAGCCATGGCTTCTAACCAAGATACTGGCAAAGCCTCAGCAAATGTGGGAAAAATGCAAACATTAGCAGTTGCAATATATTGACACATTTCATCATAAGGAACACCACCTAAATAATCTACTTGTTGTAAAGCATCTCGAGTGAATAAAGATTGCATCATTTTCCAAGTAGAGGGTTGACCTGTTATAATATCACTAGAATCTCTTCCAACCAAAACTAATTTTGTTTGTGGACGTTGCGCTATAATTTTGTTAAAAATAAAAGGTAATTCCAGCAAGCCTTTCTTACGTATCAAAGTTCCAAAATATAAAACTATATTTGAATCCTTTTCAAAATGAGAATCTGATTGAAATTTTTGAGGATTTATTCCATTTGGAATAATAGTAAATGGAATTTTAAAACCAAACAATTCATTTGTTTTATCTGCAGTAAATTGACTCACCGAAATATGTCCAGAAGCATTTTTTAACGCTCTTTTTTCATGAAATCTATTAATCCATTTAACCGGTCGATTATCCAAATGACAAAAATAAGTATCGCTGCCATTTAATCGAATAACCAACGGACATTTTTTGGGCTTAATAAACGATGATATCCCTGTCCAATCTGGCGCTTCTACAATGTCGATTTGTTTGTTTTGATACAAATGATTAATAATTTGTTGTATTTTTTTTCGAGTTAAATACCAAGACAAACCTTTAATTTTTATATTTTTTATAAGCTGAATGATAATTCCTGATTCTTCAAAAACAACTTCTTCGTTTTGTCCATAAACCAAAATACGCACTGTATGACCTAAAGCAGTTAAACTTTCAGCTAAATTCTTAATACTTGTACCTATACCTCCTGAATTTCCAGTTTTAACATGCGGATATTCTGGAGTTAAAAATGCAATTTTCATTTTAATAGTTTCATTTCTTCACAAAAGGCTAAAGTACAAAAAGTTCTGCCTTTACTATTTACATGAATGTTGTCATAAAACAAATCTTCAGGTAAAATTTTGGAATGATTAATAATTTTAAATTCATTAGTTGTAGGAAACACGACATTTGTTCTGTAAATAGGCGATTGATAAACAATCAATTCAATACCCTTCTGTTGGCAAAGCTTTTGTATTTTTAAAAAAGAGGGGTTTACGTAATTTGTTTTTGAAGAAGCAAAACCCACTTCGCTTAAATTATTTATAATTTGAGGGTATGTATAATTTCCTTTATCATCAAATCTATTTCTTTTATTAGGTTTTAAAAAAGCATAAAATGAAGGATAAAACAACTCATTATTATAATAACTTATACCTAAAATAGGAAAGAATTTTGAATAAGTAAGCACTTTTAGTCCTTTATCTTCTAATCGATTGTAATAATTATAAACTAATGAATCGTGAACTTCGGTTAAAAATCGATAGTCATTATTATTCAATTTGTTAATTGGATTTTGTAAATCATCTGGTGTTACACATAAGACCAATTGCTTCGTTTTTTTTCCTAAAGAAAGGAAAAATTGTAACATAAGATAATGTGAACTTAAAGAGGTATCGTCCATACTAATATTTAAGCCCGAAGTATGTATTTTCTCATCAATTAATTTGGTATCTAATGTAGTTAAACCAGTACTTGAACCTAAAACTACATAATCAAATTGAGTTGCTGCGACTCCATTCTTAACAAATTGATTTTTATACAATTGTGATTTACCTAAAACATACAACGATAAATAAGCGGTTGCGTTTCCAATTAATAAAATGAAAAAAGTATAAAAAGCTATTTTAGTAAGAAACTTTTTCATTAGAATTGAAAATAAATAAAGTCCATTTGATTTTTAAAACTTCCCATAAAAAAAAGAAGTAATACTAGGAATAAAGCACCATAAGTTGACAAACTAGGTACTTCTCTTTTTTTAATTACCCAAATCAGTTCTTGAATAGATACTATTCCAACTGCTATAACACTCAACGCAAAAATAATTAAATTGGCATTAGTACTGTAAAAAAATGATAGGTCTAAACTTTTCAACTCAAACAAGTGAATTAAATATAAAAAGGCTTCTGAAATAGAATTGGCTCTAAAAAAAACCCATCCAATACAGACCATAAAAAATGTTAAACTAATTTTTGCTAAATCAATGCATCCATAAGACTTTGTAATTAAATGACTTCTATTTACATTTAAAAGCAATAATGGCAAAAATAACACGGCATGAAAAAATCCCCAAGCTACGTATGTCCAATTTGCACCATGCCAAAAGCCACTAACTAAAAAGATAATCATTACGTTTCTAATCTGAAACCATTTAGTACCTTTTGACCCTCCTAAAGGTATATAAATATAATCGCGAAACCAAGTGGATAAAGAAATATGCCAACGTCGCCAAAATTCAGCAATGTCTCTTGAAAAATAAGGAAACTTAAAATTCACCATTAAATCAAAGCCAAAAAGTTTAGATAATCCAATTGCAATATCTGAATATCCTGAAAAATCGCCATAAATTTGAAAAGCAAAAAAGACCATACCCACAAACAATTCGCCACTCGAAAATGCTTCGGGAGAATCAAAAATTTTAGTAACAAAAAAAGCACAATTATCAGCAACTACTACTTTTTTAAACATTCCCCAAATTATCAGCTTTATGCCTTCAACAGCATTATGATAATCAAAAACACGTTTTTTATAAAATTGAGGTAATAAATGGGAGGCTCTCTCAATAGGACCTGCAACTAATTGTGGGAAGAAGGTTACAAAAGCAGCAAAATCAACAAAACTTTTTGTGGGTTGCATTTCTTTTTTATAAACATCTATGGTGTAACTCAACGTTTGAAATGTATAAAAGGAAATCCCAACAGGAAGAATAATATTTAAAGTACTCGTTTCCATGGTAATTCCGACACTTGACCAAGCTTCTATCCAACTAGAAACAAAAAAATTGTAGTATTTAAAAAAGCCTAACATTCCTAAATTCCCAACTAAACTAACTCCTAATAGGAATTTTCGCTTTTTAGAAATGTCCGTTTTCCCAAATTGTATTGAAATAAAAAAATCTAAAAAAGTACTCGCAATAATTAAGGACAGAAAACGCCAATCCCACCAACCATAGAAAATATAACTGGCTACCAACAACAATAGATTTTGTGCTCGCAACTGGTTTTTAAATACAAACCAATACAAGAAAAAAACGGTCGGCAGAAAAAGTAAAAATTCTAATGAGTTAAAAAGCATTTACTATTTTTTAAATAAATCGTCAATAATTTTTTTAGTGTACAATCGTGCGCCTTTATCATTCAAATGTCCACAAGAAGAGAAATATTCATCTCCCTCTACTATATGTTCATATTCCTTTATTTCAGGATACATTGCCTTTACCTTTTTAAAATAATCCATTCCTTTAACATTTGTACACATAGGCGTTGTAACGGTTATCAAATTAATATTATTGGCTTTACAAATTTGCTTAATTTCTTCGAAATAACGGTTACGTAACGGTACTAAATTTTCAATATTGTTTTTCATATTAGCTTTAGGATTATATCCTAATGGATAGTAGCCGTTATGATGTAATATATTAGTTGGTTCATTTATTAAAGTTTTATACCAAGCTCTAAAACCTACCTTAGCATCAAACTGAATATAACGATAAAAAGGCACGTAATACAATGCTGTGAAATCAGATTCATTTTTAAAATGCTCCGTTATGGTTTTAGATGAATGCATAAAAGGCATAAAACGCCCAAAAGTGCCATCATCACGTTTTTCATTAGACAAATTCAAATCGGTTTCTAATAAGATGCTTTTGATATGCCAACCGCGTTCCACCATCAACTTTAGAAGCAGTGAAGTTTCAAATAAATGCGCACCACTCATTCCATAATTAAAAGTTCTCAAGCCTTCCTTTTCAAATAATTCCGACACAAAATGATTATTTGCTCTTGAAGTGCCTAAAATGATAACATCATAATTTTGAGGTTTCGAATTCATGACATTTTCGACCTTATTTCTAGTTTCAGATTGCGCTAAAACAGTCGTATAAATAAAATCCAATGCAAAAGCGGATAGCAACAGCAGCAGAAGTATTTTTCCGATAAATAATAGAAACTGTTTCATTAGAATTGGAAATAAATAAATTCTTTATAATCAGAGTAAACCCCTAAAGCCATCAATGCCATTATGGCTATGGCTACTTTTGCCCAACTAGCTTTTCCTGACAAAGGCTCAATTTTAGAACGATTGAACCACTCCACCCCAACAAAAACCAACACCAAGAACAACAATTCAAAATTATAACGTTCATTACTCAAATATTGAGAATTAAAATGAAAATCTGTAATCATTTTTTGAATATAACCAATGGCTTCAGTCATGTTTTTGGCTCTAAAGAAAATCCAAGCCAAAGAAGTTAAACCAAACGTAAGAAGAATATTAAAAATAGTTTTTAAACTGCTAACATTCCAACCCATTTCAATTTCGCCCATATTAGAACGATTTTTATTTTGAAGCAATAATGGTAAAAAGTAAATCGCATTGATGAGTCCCCATACAATATAGGTCCAATTGGCACCATGCCAAAACCCACTAACCAAGAAAATAATAAACGTATTTCTAACTTTCATCCACATACCGCCCTTGCTTCCGCCTAATGGAATGTAAAGATAATCACGAAACCATGAAGACAATGAAATATGCCATCTACGCCAAAATTCAGCAATATCTCTTGAGAAATAGGGATAATTGAAATTTTTTAATAAATCGATACCAAATAATTTAGAAGTTCCTAAGGCGATATCAGAATAGCCAGAAAAATCACCATAGATTTGAAATGCAAAATACACCGCTCCTAAAATCAAAGAAAGCGAGTTCATCGTTTCGTAATTATCAAAAACAGCATTCGCATAAGTAGCGCAACTATCAGCAATCACTACTTTTTTGACCAACCCCCAAATGATTTGATAAACACCTTCTTTGGCTTTCTGCAAATTAAAATGACGTTTGATTTTTACTTGTGGTAACAAATGTGTCGCTCGCTCGATTGGACCGGCTACTAAAAGCGGAAAATAACTCACAAAAAGCGAATAATCAATAAAATTGCGTTCGGCCGTAATACGTTTGTAATAAATATCAATCACATACGATAAACCGTGAAAAGTGTAAAACGAGATTCCAACTGGAAGGATTAATTTTAACAGAACAGGATTCGTTTGAAATCCGAAACTGTGCAACAAATCAGCAAAAGATTGCGCAAAAAAATCGTAATATTTGAAAACACCTAAAAACCCTAGATTAATCCCAATGGTTATCCACAACCAAAACTTTCGTTTTTTATCCGAAGTACTATTTTCCATCATGATGGCACTGAAGAAATCTAACAAGGTAGAAAATACCAATAAAAACAGAAAACGCCAATCCCAACAAGAATAAAAATAATAACTTGCTACAATTAAGACGGTGTTTTGTGTGGTTTTGTTTTTATGAAACACGAACCAATACAGTAAAAATACTATAGGCAAAAAAATAGCAAAGGATAAAGAGTTGAAGAACATAATCTAGATTATCGAATTAATTTCATTCCAAATTCGTTCTGAAGCTAAATGAGCAGGTTTCTCTGTTATTTTTTCAAACCACTTATTGGCTTCAATAACATTAGAAAGTTCGTTATTTAAAATTTTTTCAAACAACTGCTTTAAATCCTTATTATTATAACACCACAAAACAGCTTCTTTTGAAGGCATAGATTGAAAATGAATATAATTGTAAATTTTCTTTACTGTCCATTCTTTGTTAACACAATCGTTTACATCATAATTAATATAAATACATGGTTTTTTAAATATAACATAATCGAATACCATTGAAGAACCAAGATTAATAACAAATTCGGTGTGATAAATTGTATTGGCTAGTAGAGACATATCTTCTTTTGTGGGTAAAATTGTATTCCATGAGTTTCCTGCTTTCTCCCATTTGGGTTGTATGGGAGTAATAACATCGCTATACGTCTTCAAAACAACATCAAATCGGCTAGACACATCAACAGGACAACGTCTAAATACAATTCCAACATTTTTTCCCTCTTCATTTAATTGACGAACCGCTTTTGCAACATCTTCTAAATAAATAGGATCATTAGGACTAGTAGTAATATCATCACCAGAATAACAGATATATTTTTTATTCACATCTAAATTATAAGTTTCAAAAAAACTTTCTTTTGATTGAATTACAGTAGAATTATAATGCATTTCAAACTGAGGCGTTCCTGCAACTACAATTTGTTCCTTTTTAATGTAAGGATAATAATAAAGTAATTCATTTTTCATATGAGTACTCCATACAAAATAATAATCAGTTTCAATTACCATGGTGGCCTTTGGTAAATTATCCCATGAAAAGATAAAAGTTGCCGTTGGAATATTCAAAGATTGCGCTGCTAAAATAGGCGCTATTCCTAAAACAGGTCGTTGATTAGTACAAAATATAAAATCTGGTTTTTCTTGTCTTAATTGATTTACACAAGCTTCAAAATAACTTGTATTAGACTCGATTTTTTTTATGAAAGACCTAATTATTTTCAACCCTGTTTCAGATGAAAAGAAAAAAATAAGGAACTTAGAAAGAATACTTCTTAACGCGTTTTTAAACGTTGAATATACAAATGGAAAACGATAGGTATTATATACTTCTGAAGCGCTTTTTTTTATATTTAAATTAAGTTCTATATGCTTTCTTGCATTTTTTAAAATATCAGTTAAAAAATGATTTTTACCTGAAGCAATCTTTAATTCAGGATAATTTAAATCTTCTAAATCAAAAAAGGTTTTATTCCAATAGGTAATTTCAAAATCTTTTTCTTTGCCTGTTTCATAAAAATTAGAAAAAGCAAAGTTTCTCAATCCAACACCGTCTGGCAATAAAATAAATATTTTTTTTGGTTTCATTATAAAATCTCTATAATTTTATGCTTTATAAGTTTTTTATCTTCTAAAGCAATTGCTAAAGAAAAGAAACGACAATCCCACACATTATAATTTATCTTTTACTATTGGCAATTTAGCTACTGCCTTATCCCAATCTTTTAACGTGTCTACATTGACGTAAAAATCTGCATCATTTTCTATATAAGACAATTTATTTCCATAAAAACTTCCATTTTTTATAACAGTAGTTTTTGTGATATAAATTGATCCGTCACGAAAATAAGCTGGAGGTAAATCTTGTCTTCTTTTTATGATTTCTGTATCGCCAGTAGCTAAATGAAGAAATCCCTTATTATTAGATTCAAAAACCCAATGAGGATTGAATTCGTGAGGAACTGGCAAAACACTTACAAGTGCATCAGCAGCTTCATTTATAAACTTTTCAATAGCTTTATCAATAAACCCTTTTTTTCTGAACGGGGAAGTAGGCTGTAATAAACATATAGCATCATAATACTCCTCTTGACTTTCTAAATAAGTTACTACATGTTGCACTACTTGGATACTAGAAGCGGTGTCAGTTGCTAATAAAGTGGGTCTTATGAATGGAACTTCAATTTGAAATTGTTTTGCAACCTCAGCTATGTTAAGATCATCTGTAGAAATAATCGTTTTATTTAAATATTTAGAATCATTTGCAGCATTTGATGTATATGCAATTAAAGGTAAGCCACCAAGTAATTTAATATTTTTACCGGGCACGCCTTTTGATCCTCCTCTTGCAGGTATGATACCTAAAATTCGCATTAATACATTATTGTTTTATGAAATTGTAAAGGTAAATGTGCTAACAAATATGCTATTTGATTACCCGCATCGCCACCTCCATATACATCAGAAGTAATTCTATTTGCAACAGATTGAACTTTTATGGCTTCTTTTATAGCTTGTACCTCATAGGTAACATCTACAACATTGCTACCTCTATCTCTTCTGTTTTGTCTAGAACCAATATTTACAACAGGAACTCCTAAATAAGCGCATTCTCGAATTCCTACACTCGAATTACCTATTAAACAATCAGCATGATGTAATAAATGTAAAAAATCTTTACCCTCCATATTTTTAAAGAAATGTACATTAGCCAAAGAGTGTGTTTCTCTAAAAGCTCTAATACCTGTTGAAGTGCCATCAGCACCAGCATCAACATTTGGCCAAAACCACAAAGTAGGTTTATTCAATTGACAAACAGCTTCTAATGTTACTTCAATATGTTTTCTAGAATCTCTATATTCATTGGTTACGGGATGTTGCATGACCACAAGATACCCTTTAGATAAATCGGGTTTTGCCCCCACTCCACCATATTTCTCGTAAGGATTAAAAGGTAAAGTAGCACTAATTTCTTTAACTTCTTTAGCAATGTCAATAGATGGACAACCCATATTAAAAACAAATTCGGGGTTTTCACCCAATTTAATTACCCGTTCTTTAGCGTTCTCAGAAGCTACAAAATGGTAATCTGCCAATTTGGTAATAGAATGTCTTACTTTTTCATCTATATTACCCGTAACTTCACCTCCTTGAATATGAGCTAAAGGAATATTCATATAGGAAGCAGCTATAGCAGTTGCCATTGTTTCAAATCGATCAGCAACAGTTACAACCACATCAGGCGTTAAATTATCAAATACCGTAGAAAGCTCTAAAATACCTATACCTGTAGTTTTTGCAGCAGCTGTTAGGTTTTCTCCTTCCAAAACATTAAATACTTTAGCTGCTATTTCAAAACCATCTTTAACAATATAATTAATAGCAGAACCATAACGATCTAACAATGCCGAAGAAGCAACTATTAGCTGAAGTTCTAAATCAGGATGTTGTTGTATAGCTGATATTACGGTTTTTACTCTACTGTAAGAAGGTCTTGCTGTGATTACTACAGCTATTTTTCTTTTGCTCATTTTCCTATGCTTCTTCAAAGGGATAAAATTAAGTAAAATTTACGGAAATACTAGAGGATTGAAAATTTTTATGCCTTTCACTTTTTATTATAACCAATCAAAAATATTTTTTTAATGGAATTATAAAATAGCAACTAGTTCTTTTCCTAGTCGAGCTTGCTTATAGTAATCTTAATCAATGTATCAAAATTACTATTCAAAATCCTCTTCATTTAAAAAATCCCATTGCAATTTAGACTGTTTTAGTATTTTTCCTATGCAATTTTGAAATAAGGCAGCATCTATACCAAAACCTTTTGGTTTTTTTGCTTCTAAATCATCAAAAGCAAGAATATGCCCTTTTGGCAATTCTTTATTAATAGCTAAAGATTTTTCAAAAACAGATTTCAATGCTACAAATGCGCTAGTATCGTTTTTATTGATTGGATTTTCTTTCGCTAGATAAATAGCATTACAATCATCTACCAATTGTTTAACTTCATCAAGTGTTAGAGAAGATTTAGCATCAGGACCAAACATACGACGATCAAAAACAACATGAAACTCTAAAATTTCGGCTCCTAAAGCTACTGCGGCTATATTAGTTGCAATCTTAGCAGAATGATCAGAAAAGCCAACAGAAACATGATAACGATCTTTCAATTCTTGAATTATATTAAAACCATACTGTTGGGGTTGAGTTGGATAAGAAGTGGTACATTGTAAAATAGAAAAATCAACTTTTTTATCTTGCAAAAAGGCAACTGTAATATCTAATTCAGAAAAACTACTCATACCTGAAGACAAAATCAAAGGCTTTTTTGTTTTAGCAATTTTCTCTATTAATAATAAATTAGAAACTTCTCCAGAACCAATTTTATAACACTTTACTCCTATTTCTTCTAGCCAATCAACGGCTAAATTACTAAAGGGCGAACATATAAAATCTAAACCTAATGAATCGCAATGTTGTTTAATTTCTTTCCATTGTTCCAAAGTAAACTCCATTCGTTTCCAATAATCAAATCGAGTAGCATCTTCATACGAAAATTTTATACGAAAAGGCTCATGTGCACTACTTTCAGAATTAGCAATATGCATTTGAAACTTAATCGCATGAACTCCAGTAGTGGCTATTGCATCTATATACGAATGTAAAATCCCCAAACTTCCTTCGTGGGCTTGACCAATTTCGGCAATATAATAAGGTCTGTTTTCTGTTTTCAATTTTGTTCTGTTTAAAACCAATTATTAATGTAATGAAATTATTAATTTAGATTGCTAATACTATTTTTTAAATAAGTATTTCCTAAATAAGATTTTAAATCTTCTCTATCTAATTCTTTTAACTCCTTATTCTTCCATTTTTCATAAAGCGCAACAATATTAAAATATAATCTCAATTCATCATCTGATTCTGACCAATAGGGGTAATCCGAACCTAAAAGTCGTTTTGTTTCACTATAATAGGGACTTAACAATAAAACAGGTCTGTTGGCACTAATACAATGTGGAAATTTTCCAGGTAAAAAAGGACTAATTTCGGATTTAGACTCTAAAATTATATTTACAGTCACATGCTTTTGTAATGCTAAAATTTCTAAAAACGGGAAATTACGACATGCTGTAACCAAAGATGGGATTTCATTCTCTAGTAATTTTAATTCTTTTTCATGGAAATTAGCAGGTCCAACAAACAATAATTGTGAATCAATCTTTGCTTCAGAAAAATCTAATAAAAACTTACGATAAGCATTTATTAGTGGAAATGGATTGCGCTGTTCTAATAAATTACCAGCATGTAACAAACTAAATTTTGAAGCATCAAAAAAAGAAGGCAACGCAACATTTTCAGTATTTAACTCACTTATTTGGTGAGGAATTAGTATTCCAGTTTTTAAAAAATCTTTAAAATAACTTCCCATCCATTCTTTTAATAATTGACTAGGAAAAGCACTGTATCGAGCTTTTTGAGATACGGCTCTAAAAAACTTTTCTTTTTGTGCATAACCTGGTTGAATCCTATTAAAAGGTCTTGGGTAATAATGAAATGGAAATGGATCATGCACGTAAGCCATCCATTTATAATGAAGTTCTGGCAATTTCAACAAAGCATAATGAGGTCGAAAACTGGCTCCTTTACTCAATGTTAATATCAAATCGGGTTGAAAATCTTTTTGTTTTTTTACTTCAGAAACAATACTATTGGTATCGTTGAAAAATGTAAAAGAAAATCCAAACCAACTTTCTAAATAAGGATTCAAATTAATTTTAGTCAATCTTGTAAATACACGCTCTGTTCTACTTAACAAATAGAGAAGGTTGAATTTTTTTTCAGGTATTGATACACATTCTAAATTTTCTAACCCAATTAATTTTTGATCTATATTATTCCTTGTATAGTGACAAACACGTAGTTGAAAACCAGACTCAAATAGATTTTTTATTAGTGAAATCCTGCCTTTGGTTCCACTACTATCATTAATATCAAGAGATTCAACAATTACTAATATTTTTTTCATACTATTAAATAATTTCATTTAAAATATTAACAATTCTATTTGCCGCTTGACCATCCCATAATTTGGGGCTTTTTCCTTTTTTCCAATTACCACTTAGAAGTTTTTCTAAAACTGGTTTGATAGCATTTGGGTTAGTTCCAATCAACTCATTAGTGCCCATAAAAACAGTTTCAGGCCTTTCAGTATTATCCCTTAAAGTAATACAAGGAATGCCCATAACTGTAGTTTCCTCAGTTACACCACCAGAATCTGTAATAACCGCCAACGCATTTTCAGTAAGAAAATTAAATTCCAAATAACCTAACGGTTCAATTAAAAAAAGTCTATCGAGATTAATTTCTAATTTACTAATTACTTTTTTTGTTCGCGGATGAACCGGGAAAATAATTTTTAACTCATTAGAATTATTAATTATTTGCTCTAAATATTCTTTTATTTTAATTTCATCATCAACATTTGCAGGCCTATGAATAGTCAACAACAAATATTCTTTACTTTTTAAATTGAATTCATCCCAGAATAATGGTTTTCTAAATTTAGACCTAAACTTTATAAGTGTATCAATCATGGTATTTCCAACAAAAAAAATCTTATCATTTGAAACACCCTGAGCAATTAAATTCTCATTTGCTGTTTTTGAAGTTGTAAAGAAATAATTGGTAATACTATCAGTTACAACTCTATTAATTTCTTCAGGCATTAACCAATCGTTTGAACGAATTCCTGCTTCAACATGCGCTACTAAAACTCCATTTTTCCTTGCTACTATAGCGCAAGCCATTGTTGACGTAACATCTCCTACAACCAAGCAAAGATTTGGCAAAACTGTTTCAGAAATTAACTTTTCATAACGAATCATTATGGCTCCCGTTTGCTCAGATTGAGTTCCTCCTCCACAATCTAAATTGTAATTTGGAAGTGGAATATTTAATTGTTCAAAAAAAGAATCACTCATATTCTTATCATAATGTTGACCAGTATGAATAAGTCTATATTTTAAGTTAGTACTATTTAATTCTTCAATTGCAGCAATTATTGGCGCTATCTTTATAAAATTTGGTCGTGCTCCAGCAATAATATCAATCAGCATAATTTCTTTTCTTTAGAATATTCTTTTTAAATCTGTAAACAGTTACTTTTAGAGGTAGCAATTTAAAAAAAACTATCCACTTAAACCTTGCCCAATCATTTAATTTGATTTCATTCAATACTCTTTCAAACAAGAAGTTTTCCTTGAAGTTTAATGAAAAATTAACAAAGTATCTAATTATAGAATCTGTTAATAAATTTTTCTCTTTTAGATTTTTAACAACTAATAAAGCGGCATCACTTTTAGACTTTTTGCGAATAGGATTATTAGAATAAAATTCACCTGTATTAGAATTAGGATGTTTTCTATTGAAATACAACACGTTTTCAATTATGAGACCTTCAAAACCTTCTGAAAGAATTCGGGAATAACATTCCCATTCTTCTGCATAAAGTAATTCTTCTCTAAATCGTAAATTTTTAAAACATTTTTTACTCCATAAAACCGTACAAGAGGCCAATCCTATTTGATGTGTAATAACATCATACAAAAAAGTAACATTTAGCATTTGTTGTATTTTAGGCTCCTTAAATGTGAATTCTGGAATATTTTTTTCAAATGCTTTTTTTTGATAATGACAAAAAGCCACTTGCTCATTTTCAATAACTGACAAACTGATCTTTAAATTATCTGGATGAATAATATCATCATCGTCAAAAAAAATTATATTATCCCCTTTAGCAATATCTAATCCAAAATTTCTACATCCTGGCAATCCTTTTAAATAGGTCTTAGGACGCTTTGAAAATTGGAATCTAATATCTTTTTCTAGAATAGGAGTTATAACTTCTTTGGTATTATCCGTCCCACCATCATCAATAATTAAACATTCCCAATCATGAAATGTTTGTTGTTGAATAGAATGTAGCGTTTCTACAATAAAATGAGCTCTATTGTATGTAGCCATTATGATGGTTACTTTTGGATTCATTTGAAAAATGATTTTATTACACGTAATGGTTTTAAAATAAATGTCCCTACTTTATAATCTATTTTATTTTTGTATTTATACTGTGTAGTCTCAGCCAGTTTAATTTTATTTAAAAAAAAAGAAATAAAACTATCAAAATCAGATTGATATAATTTACTATTTTTCGTAAATATATAATACAATAAATCATATTGCACTTTATTAGCTTTAGCAGTTGTAGAAATTTCTCTTTTACGATAGGTGTAAAGAGGTTTTTGAATTACAAATGCAGTTCCTTCTGATGAAAGTAATCTAATAAAAAACTCCCAATCTTCAAATCCTGCACGCATGCTTTGGTCATAACCACTTACACTTGCCCAATCGTTCTTTTTAAACATAGAAGTTCCTAAAGCACAATTTGCATACATAAAATTTTTTATATTACCTCCTTTTGGTATATACAGTGACTTCGTATTATCAGAATATAACAATATAGACTGACAAGTCACAATTTTAACCTCATCGGAAGTTTGTAATATGGTAACAGCTTCTTTACAAAAAGAGGCTTCAAAATAATCATCACTATCTAAAACTAAAATAAAATCACCTTTTGACGCTTTAATTCCTACGTTTCTTGCAGTGCTCTGTCCTTGGTTTTCTTGTGTAATTAATTGCGTAATTTTAGGTTCAATTTTTTTTAAAACTTCTTTAGTTTTTGTATTAGAACCATCATCTACTACAATAATCTCTATGTTAGGATACGTTTGATTCAATGCCGACTGAACCGATTGCTCAATATACTGATCATCATTATAACAAGGAATTACAATAGAAACTTTTGGAAGTGTATTTTGTATACTGCTCAAACTCATGTAAAAAAATTTAAAGAATTCTAATTTAATATTTTGTATATCTTCCTAATAAAAAAATAACCTTTCCCTGAAAATAAATGAAATAAGATCCAAAAATTATAAAAAATGAATACTGCTTTATTTTTAGAAAAAAACAACAAATTCTCAATTTGAAATAAAAAATGAGGCAAGGAAAATTTATCCGTTGTTTCATATGAAAATCTTATAATTCTTTTTAATATCCTTTTATTTATTTCCCAATTTGCCATAGCATGGATATCACGCCATAAATGCAATTCATTTGCTAAAAGTTGAATTGTCTTTTGCTTTGAACTACTTAATTTGACTTGAATAGAATCTTTATGAATTCTTCTTTTAGAAACATCTTTCTTCAAATATTTTCCTTTATCAGTAACAAATAACAATCTAGCAAAAAAATTATATTCTTGTCCCGATTTTAATTCTTCGTTAAAACGAATTTGTATAACTTTTCTTCTTACTAAAACATCATTAGTTATCCATCCAATAGTTTGACTGATAAAATTTTCGGCCGTTATGGGAATATCATAATTGAGTTCGTATGGTCTTGAAACTGTTCCTTCTTCATCAAAATTTAAAGAGTTGGCAACAACAAAATCTACGTTTTCTTCAAAGGCATCCAATTTTCTTTGTATCGCATCAGGCAACATCAAATCATCACTATCAAACCAATTTACATACTCGCCTTTACTTACATCAAAACCATAATTTCTAGAGCCATTTCCACCGGATTTATATTCGGAAGGACGCTTATAATATTGAAATCGGGCATCTTTTTCAACATAATAATTCACTACATTTTCAGTAGTATCAGTTGAACCATCATCTACTACAATACATTCCCAATTAGTATAAGTTTGAACCAATATACTATCCAAAGTGTTACCAATTAAATCAGCTCGATTATAGGTAGGAATAATGATAGAAACTAAAGGATTAAACATAAAATTTTGCTTATACTAAAATATTGAAATTTAGGAAACGATTAGTGTTTCAAAATTAGATGCTAACTCATTCTCAAAAAGTACTTTATTTTTTTGAATTTTTTCATTAGACCAATTCCACCATTGTAAATCTTGTAATTTAGAAATGGTTGACTCATCAAAACGATAGCCAATAACTTTAGCAGGTGATCCTGCTACTATGCTGAAAGGTAGTACATCTTTATTCACTACAGAATTTGCAGCAACTACTGCTCCATTATGAATAGTTACACCACCCAATATTACACAATGAGAACCTATCCAAACATCATTTTCAATTACTACATCACCTTTAGATACTTTCTCGTTTTCCCACTTTTCCTTGAAAAAATTTTGACCTATGAAATACGAGGTGATTTTTTTATGGTTGTGGTTATAGGTTTGTATTGAAACATTTCTTGCAATAGAACAAAAATTACCAATAATCACTTTTTCAATTCCTGTCATTATATCTAAATTTGGACCCCATAAGGAAGTAAACTTACCTAAATGAATGTTTCCTTCTAAATGACAATGATTCAACTTACAATTTTCTTTAGCACTAAAATCACCAGTTATTTTAACAGTATCTATATATGAATTGGAACCTATAATGCATCTATCTTTTAATTCTGATTGAATAACTTTAGTATTTTCTTCAATCGTTACAAATCCTCCAATAAAAGAACCTGTAATAGTAACATTTGGTTTCAAAATAGCATTTTTACCTATAGTATTACTTGCACTTATAGCTCTTTTTAGATAATTAATAATTTTATATTTTAAAGCTAGCATATTATGAAAACAAAATGGAAATATTTGGAGTATCAAATATAGTATTATTTTTAGTTGTATCAAGCGTTGCAAGGTAGTTTTTAAAATGCAACTCAAAATCTTCTGACAAATAGTTAATATAAACAGCTTGTTGTTTTTCAAGTAATTCTGGGAAGGAAGTATGACCTATTTCATTAATTAGCACTGTTTTTAAACCAAAATAAACAGCTTCGATAGCTGTCCCAGAAGAATGTGTAATATGCAAACGAGCATTAGCTAACAATTGAGGTAATGGGTCTTCAGTTGCTTCTATAATATTAACTTTATTTAGAAGATTTTCCTTTTTGAATAGTGAAACTATAGCTTCCATTTCATCAAGTTGCCTTGGATGCAAACGAATAAACCAAACTTCTTCTCCAAAACGAATACATTCTAATAGTTGAGGAGTAAATAATTGATTTAATGTAATGGGGTTGGGTTGTAAACTATATAAAATAAAATCTTTATGTGGATACAATTTACTATTCTTTACCCAATAATTTATCCAAGGATTACCTATTACATTTACTTTGTAATTGGTGTTTTTTTGTATCCATTTATTTAAAGTAATTGCGCTACTTTCATCCCAATTCCAAAAATTTCTTGGAAGTATATCATAACCTTTTATTGGGATATTTGTCCAACTTCCATAACACAAATGAATATCTGTTTGAGGACCATGTTGCATCTCAACTGTTTTTATTTTTGCTTGATTGGCAGCAGCTAATAAAGCAAAGTTGAATTCAGAATAATAACATAAGAAATGAATTTGCTTAGGCTTAATTTTTGCCAATATCGTTTTAAAAAATGCAATTTTTGGTAAAAAATGTTCATTTGACCAATATTCCAAATTTGGTATATCGTTCTTCTGAATAAAATCTTTGGTCATATCATTTTGAGTCAAGAAATTTTTGAATTCAGCAAAACCATTCCATTGAAAAACGACTTCACTTTTGGAAGTACGTTGCAAGAATCGAAACCCTAGAAAAAAAGGCTCATAAAAAAGCACCCGTTCAGAATGGAATTGCTTTTTGGTGATTTGATTTCCATACTCCAAATACAAAGCTTGGTCTTGAATGCCGTGTTGCTCAATAAGCACATCAAAAAAACGATTGAAACGTGAATTATTATGATTAACACGATGAGCATCGCCTCCTAAAAACAAATAGTCTTTTTGTGGTAATTTCTGTTTCCAAAACAAATAATGTAAAATTTCAGTAAGCTTTTGAGCTTTTCGTTTGAAACGATAAAGCGATTTGCGAATGAGATGTGCTTTTTTTATTGAAGTTTTAGTATCGTTCTGTAATGATTTATGTTCAAATTCAATTTTATTTATAAGATAAAAAAAGAGTTTTATTCTAATTATAGGCCATAAATATATGTCATTTACCTGCCATTCATTAACAGAAAAATTTTGTTCAATTTGAACGATAAAGTTTTTTATATCGATTCTATTTTGCATTATTGTTTAACTAAAATGGATTCTATATAATCTATTCCTAAAATAGTTTCCACAAATTCACGAAAAGCACCTTCACCACCATTTTTTGAGGTCACAAAATCTACTCTTTTTTTAATGTAATTGGGTGCATTATTAGGTGCCGCACTTATTCCTGCAGCTTCCAAAAGGGCAATATCGCCCAAATCATCTCCAATATATGCCACATCATCTAAAGAAATTTGTAATTGCTCACAAATTGCATTTGCTACAGAGAGTTTATCTTGAATACCTTGATGTAAAATAGTAATATTTAATTTTTTGGCTCTTCTTTTAACAATTTCTGTATCTTCTCCTGTAATAATTCCTACAGGAATATTGGCACAATTACAAAAAAGAACTCCGGCGCTATCAGATGTATTAAATTTTTTCCATTCGTTTCCTGTTTGGTCATAATACATGCCACCATCGGTCCAAACACCATCAATATCCGTTAAAACTAGTTTTGGTATTTTCATCTAAAATATTTTTGAATTTTCTGGATAACTCTTATCAACAAAAACGTTTGCTCCGACAACAGAATTCGATCCAATAAAAACATTTCCAACAATTATAGCCCCAGGATATATAATAACATTATCTCCTATTTTAGCCTTTCCTCCATTTTTTTCTCCTAATGTAACTGAATGGTGTAATAAAACATTTTCACCTAATTCGATTCGAGAGCCAATAATAGTTCCTATTCCATGATTAATCTTTAAAGCTTTTCCTATTTGAGCTGAATAATATATTTCAATTCCTGTTAAGTAAAATCCAAGAGAAGAAAATTCTAAAGCATTCATTTCATCTCCCTTTAAAAATAAATTTCTAGAAACTCTATAAAAAAATGTTGCTAGAAGTCCAGGAAAATATTTAATTTTTTTAAAATCAAATTCACCACTATAATATCTTTGGTAATCATAAATAAAAAACTGAATCAAATTAACCCATTCTTCATTAGTTAATGCATTACAATTTGGTGAGAAAATAGATTTCTCACTAAAAAAATGGATATTATCTCTTATTTCATTTATCATTACTTTAAAAAATCTGGATAAATAACTTCATTTTCTAAAATAGTTTCTTTAATTATTTTTCCAATAACTTGATGACGTTCTGCCCATTTAAAACCATCGCCTGGCGATAACATATGGATATCATCTTCGGTAATGATGGAACCTTTAATTAATTCTTTATTAGTTGCAATTGAACGTTCTAACTTTTCTTTTGCTACATTAGTTTCTGGAACTATAAATATATCTTCAATTCCCATGGATTGATCTAAAATTCTAATATCACGCACCATACGATGTACACCATCTGGACCCAGCGAACCTGCTTGGTCTGTGCCTTTCATACGTCTGTCTAGTGTAATGTGTTTTTCGATGATTTTGGCTCCCATAGCTACTGCCGCAACAGGTGTTGCAATTCCAATCGTGTGATCGGAATAGCCAATTACAAAATCCATATAATTTTTCATTAAATACGGAATTGTATTCAAGTTCACATTTTTAGGCTCCGTAGGATATTGTGACACACAATGTAATATAGACAAATCGGAATGGTATTGCGTAATAACCTCAATAGCATCATCTAATTCTTTTTTTCCAGCCATCCCTGTTGAAACAATAATTGGTATTTTAGTTTCGGCTAAAGCAGCTAATAAGGGTAAATTTGTTAAATCTCTACTTGCTACTTTTAATTTATCTGGAATAAAATAACGCAAAATTGACAAACAGCCCACCGCACAAAGAGTTTCTACAAAGTCAAGTCCTTTTTCTTTGGCGTATAAATAAACTTCATAGTGCTCTTCATCTTTCAATTCTAATTTTTCTCTATGCTCACCATAGGTTTTTCCGAAAGAATGGGGAGAATCGTATATCCGTTCCATTTGCGACTTAGATAATTCTTGTTTTAAATCGCGTTTGGTTAATTTAACTGCATCCATTCCTTTTAAAACATTGCCAAATACTTCATCTTTGATTTCTCTTGAAGCCAAATCAATAATCACTTTAGCAAGTGAAACAGAACCATTATGGTTTTGTCCTATTTCGCCAATAATATAAGTCATTTAGAATATTTATTAATGTTGTCAACCATAATTTTTAAAAGTAAAGGATTTTTTTCAACCCACAAAATAGTTTTTTGAATATTGGAAAAATTGTGTTTGTGATATAGATATACTTCTTGTAATAATTTGAAATCAACCGCATCATCTATTGTAAAGCGTAAGTCATTTCTGTGGTTCAAAAAATCTGGCAATGTTTTTAATTGAGATCTAAAAATATCGTTAGAATAAATATAATTAGTAACATGTTCCGTATACAAAGGATCGTTTGTTAATTCACTTACTTTTTCAAGTGCCTTTACAGTTACCATTTCAGCAAATAAACCAAAATGAGTTCTAATAGCCGGAGTATCTGATGCATTTTTAAAACTCCAATAATCAGCATTCGGATTCTCGTGATAAAACTTGAGTAATTCAGCTATAAAACCCATATCCAAAAAAGGATTATCTGCACAAATACGTATAACAACTTCTGTTTCAAAATGCTTTGCAGCAGCTATAAATCTTTCTAATACATTGCTTTCACTTCCTCTAAAACAAGTTACATTTAAGATTTCGCAAAAAGTAACAATAGCATCATCATTAGTTAAAGACGAAGTACACACCACTAAAGGAATTTCACTAAAATTAATTTGTAATTTTTTAATTAAAATTCCTAAAATTGACGTTTCTTCATCAAAAGGCAATAGGACTTTATTAGTTAAACGAGTAGATCCTGTTCGAGCTTGAATAAAAAATGCAATAGATTTATTCATTTGTAATTAAAATTGATGCTTCCTGAATAAATCCTTTTGGCCTATTCAAAATTCCTGATTTCCAATAATCTCCTCTAATAACTGATACAACACAAGCATCAGAAAGAAAATCGATAACTTCATGCGGTGTGTTAAAAGCAAGCTTTTCACTTATCATATAAGTTAATGAATAATTTCCTTCTCTAAATTGAAGTTTTGGAATATGTATTTGTATTTTACCATTATCAGCAATTTCAGAAAACTGGGTACCTAATTCATCTGTTGCGATAGTGGTTACCAATTCATCATTATCATTTTTGAATTGAACAACTATTGTAAATTGTTTTGGATCAATTGATTTTGATTTGATATAATCAAAACAAATAAAATATTCTTCTCCAGAATGTAATTCTGCTACTCTGATGCCTTCTTTATTTTCAACATAAATAGCATTAACCAAAAGCTTTTTATTTCCTTTTCTATCTTCTCTTTCCATTACGGGTTTTAAAGCGGTTTTATAGGTATTATCTAAATAATGGTTTATGGCGTCTTCACTATTTCCGTTAAAAACTACCCTTCCATGTTCTAGTACAATTCCAGACGTACACAAACTCTTTACAGCAGCCATATTATGGCTAACAAATAAAACCGTTCTTCCGCCCTCTTTAGAAATATCTTGCATTTTACCTATAGCTTTCTTTTGAAATTCAACATCACCAACTGCTAAAACTTCATCTACTACCAATATTTCAGGCTCTAAAAAAGCTGCAACAGCAAATGCCAAACGAACTGTCATTCCACTACTGTAGCGTTTAGTTGGCGTATCTATATATCGTTCACAACCACTGAAAGCTATAATTTCATTTAATTTAGCGGTTATTTCATTTTTGGTCATACCCAAAATAGCTCCATTCAAATAAACATTTTCTCTACCTGTTAACTCAGGATGAAAACCAGTACCTACTTCTAACAAAGAAGCAATTCTTCCTCTCGATTTAATAATTCCTGTTGTTGGGGCAGTAACTTTAGATAAAATTTTAAGTAATGTAGATTTTCCTGCTCCATTCTTACCAATTATACCAAGTACTTCGCCACGTTTTATTTCAAAGTTGATATCTTGCAAAGCCCATACGTAATCACTAGTGGCTTTTTTGCTTCGGTCATTTGTTTCACCTACTTTTAAATAAGGATCTTCTTTTCCTCTCAATTTATGCCACCAACGATTTAAATCATGACTCAAAGTACCTGTGCCAACAGATCCTAAACGGTATTGTTTAGATATGTTTTCTGCTTTTAATATGATTTCTTTTTTATTCATTTTTATTTTTTATTCCATTTTGTCAGACTTAGCTTGCCTTTCTAAGCTCTGTCCTAGTATCGAAAGTTTTTATTAGTTTCGAAACGTTTGAAGAGACAATTTTGCTCATCTAGTTCAATTAACCATTTTTGATTTTTTAGATTTCTCCAATTGGTGTTCCCAAAAATCAGTCTTCACGGACAATCCGCATTAGAGTATTCATCTCATCCGCGTTATAATCTTTTCAAATTAAAAAACCTGAAACTTTGAACATGAAACACGCCTATACCGTATCAATAAAACTTTTTTCTGTCTTATTAAATACCAATAGACCCAGTAAAAAAACAAACATAGTTATTATTAAAACGTATAGAATTCCAAAAAGTGAGACTTCACCAACTCCTAAAAGCAAATAACGAGAGGTTTCTATAATATACGCTAATGGATTATATGCTACTAACCAAGCTAAACTTGGCATTTTCTCTTTAATTAAATCCATAGGATACATTACTGCAGATAAATACATAAGCAACTGAACTCCAAAACCAATTAAAAAAGTAAAATCACGATATTTAGTAACTAAAGATGAAATTAACATTCCTAAACCCAATCCTAAAAACCCCATTATAAGAATTAAAAGAGGGAAAAGTAAAACAGTAATATGTAAATCCATTTTTGTTCCCGTACTTACAAAATAGACATAAAAAACAACGAATATGGCAAACTGAATTAAAAATTTAACTAAATTAGACAAAACAACTGAAATAGGAACAATTAGTCTTGGAAAATATACCTTTCCAAAAATATTAGCATTAGCTCTAAAAGTATCCGAAGTTGATGTTAAACAAGATGTAAAGTAATTCCAAACTAAGATTCCGGCCAAGTTAAATAAAAATGGCGGAATAGCTCCAGTTGAAATTCCAGCAACATTATTAAAGATAATAGTAAAAGTAATTGCTGTTAATAAAGGCTGAATTAAATACCAAAGCGGACCTAAAATGGTTTGTTTATAAACCGTAACCACATCACGCTTTACAAACAGTAGTAACAAATCTCTGTAACGCCAAACTTCTTTCAAATGCAAAGAAAAAAACTTATTTTTAGGCACTATCTCAAACAACCATTCGTTTTCTGAAGATTCAGGTGAATTCATATTATATACTACTTTCAATATTAAATTCAAAATTAAACTATTTTGTAGAAGCCACAAATTTATTCTATATTAAAGAGTAAATTATGCAACTAATTACCTCATTTTGTAAATTAATACTACAAATAAAATTTAATAAGAGATGCTTCATATTAATACTTGTGTATTTTTTAATCAATAATGTTGTATTTTTGTACAATAATTCAATTGTAATATATATGTTTTGGATTTCTAAGAAAAAAGTTTTCTGGAAAGACTTGTGGGAAAATGGATTTGTTGACATTCACAACCATCTCTTGTGGGGAATTGATGACGGTTCTAAATCCTTAGAAGAAACAAGAATACTTTGCAACGCCATGCAAGAATTAGGAATTACAGAAGCGATTGCTACCCCGCATACGTATCCTGGGCAATGGAACAACACTTCTTCTGAGATAGAACTAGCTTATTCCAATTATATCCAAAACAACAATGATTTCTTTATAAAAGGTGTTTCGAGCGAATACCTAGCAGAAAGTTATTTAGAAAATTGGGCACAAGAAAACAACATCCTTCCCTTACCAGGCAAATTCCTTTTAATAGAATTTTCAATGTTGTTTGCTCCAACAGAACGAATAATGGAAACCCTTTTTCAACTAAAATTAAAAGGATTTAAATTAATTTTAGCACATCCGGAACGCTATTTATATTGGAAAAATAACATTTCAGCTTTTGAACGCTTAAAAACATTTGATTTTTTTTTTCAAATGAATAGCCTTTCTCTTCTAGGATATTATGGTCCCGAAGTAAAAAAACTAAGCAATCAGTTACTTGATTTAGAAATGTATGATTTTTTAGGCACTGACACCCATAGAATAGAGCACTTAAAATTTACTAAAAATACTCCTTTACAAATTAAGCCTAAAAACAAGACACAAATTGAAACACTAGTTCAGGCAAATCAACAATTTTCTACTACTACTTTTTAATAATTTTTCGGATTAACTGCTTGATTTTGTATAATCTAGTAGGCAAAATTGCATTAATCCCATATCCATATCCATATCCATAATTATACTGATATGAATAAGCATATCCTTTTCCATACCCTTCATTTTGTCCAACATTATTAAAAATAATATAAGTATTATCAATTTTATTTTGCTTTTTTAAATTATTGATGTAAGGTAAAATTTGTTTATCAGAATAGTTGGCCTTAATTAAGTAAAGAATTGCATCTGCATACTTAGTTATTATCGTTGTATCTGCAACCAACAGAGTAGGAGCTGTATCAACAATAATATAATCGTATAACTGCTTTAATTCTTCCAAAACAATTGAAAATCTTCTATTTGCTAAAATTTCAGTTGGATTTGGCGGAATATCACCAGAATATATAATATCTAAAGCTATATCATGAATCATTTCATGAGAAATACAATCAACCAAAGAAGTTTTACTATCAATTAAAAGATTAACTAAACCTAATTTTTCCCTTTTAGTTTCTAATGCTTTATGCAACTGAGGATTTCTTAAATCGGTTCCTACTATTACCACTTTTTTTCCTAAAGAAGCTATTGTTAGGGCTAAATTAGTTGCAACAAATGTTTTACCTTCTCCTTTTATTGTTGATGAAACAAAAATAACCGGAGCAATTTTACTATCCATAGGAATAATAAAATTCAAATTAGCCACCAATATTCTGAAAGCTTCCGATAACACAGAATGATCATTTTTCTTGACTATTTTGCTTTGTTCCTCTATAAAGGGAATCTCAGTAATAATAGGTATATCGTCCAATACATGTTCAATCATTTTTCTAGTATGAATTCTACTATCAAATAAATAATACAAAAAAATTAAAGCAAGAGGGATTGATAATCCTAAAAAAGTGGCTATTAAATAAAACAATGCCCTTTTTGGGGAATGAGGATTTGATTCTGAAATCGCTTCATCTACAATTTTAATAGATGGATTTGTTATAGCTAAATTTATACTGGCTTCTTCTCTTTTCTGTAACAATAATAAATACAGTGTTTCTTTTATTTTTTGTTGTCTTTCTATAGAACGTATTGTTTTTTCCTGGTAAGGTAACGCTGCAAATTGAAATTCCTGCATAGCTTTTACTTTGTCTATAGCCTGAATCTTAATTGATAAAACATCTTGATAAGCATTTAGAGAATACCTAACATTACTCTTCAAGTTTTTTTGAACTTCTATTAGCTTTTGAACACTTGGATGATTTTCACCAGCGTTTGTAATTATTTTTTGGGTTTCTAAAACTACTTTATTGTATTCATCAACTAAACCATTAACTTTCATTTCTTCCAAACCTATATTAGTAGGTAACAATTCATTATCATTAACTTCCTTTAAGGCTGAAATAATAATATCACTTAACAAGGATTGCGTTTTAGCTTGCTCGTATTCAGAAAATGTCACTCCCTTTGTTCCTAATAAAGATTGGCTATCTCCCTCAAGAAATGATAATTTTTGCTCTTTTTTGTAATCTGCTTTATTCAATTCTATAGTATCCAATTCTTTGAATAAATATTCGAAACGAGCATTAACAAATTCAATAGTTTTCTTAAAAATTTGTTGCCTATCTTCTCTACCATCTCTATCAAAAACTTCATTTAAAGTATTTAAAATTGCATTATTTTTATTAATTAATGGTCCATTTGTAGTAATTTGCAATAAGTCACTTTCCTCTCCAACTAAACTCACTTCGATATTAGCTTTTAAGCGAGATACTGCATCATTTAAAGAAATCTTATTAATTGTAAGTGTAATAGCATTATTATTTAGTTCAATGGGAGGAATTACCCTCATTGCAATTCCTTCAATATCATAAATTTTATTATATTCTCTTTTTTTATCTTCGTTGTTCCATAAATATCCTTTATTATCATAAGTGATTTTCCACAATCCTTTAAATGAGTTTGTCTTTTCTTCATTTCCAATCCACTCAATACTAGGATTTTTTATTCCATATTCTTCAGAATTTTTAATTTTACCCTCCTTAAAAAATTTATTATACAAATGAAGTTCTTGAACAACCTTTTTTAATAAGCGATTAGATTTAATAATTTCCTTTTCATTTTCAATATTTATTTTACTACGCATAAAGAAATTAACGCCACTAGTAGGCATTTTAAAATCAGAATTGGTATCATCTAAGAGCTTTACTATAGTTTTTGATTGATAAATATCATTTTGATATCTCAAGTAAATTTTTACGCTTATTAAAGCAACTAGCAAACCAATTACAAACCAGTACCAAAAAGGTAAATATTTAAAAAATTCTTCTTTTAAATCAAACTGATTTTTTTTTATTTCGTTGTTATTTGGAGAAATATGATTCATTTAACAAGTATTAAAGGCTTCTAAAGATTAAAAATGAGGATAAAATAACAGATATTGTTCCTAGTAAAGTTCCTGCATTACCAATAATACCTGCTGATTTAACTTTAGCAGTATTTGGATTTACAATAATAACATCATTAGGTTTTATAAAATAAAAAGGAGAATTCATCCAATTCTTTTTAGTTAAGTCAATTTCGCCGATTTTTTGCTGATTATTCTCCAAACGAATAACTTTAATGTTTTTCCTTACACCATTAATATTCAAATCTCCTGCCAGACCTAAAGCCTGTAAAACGGTTAAATTATTCTCAAAGAAAGTATAAGTACCAGGATTCCTAACTTCTCCTAAAATAGTAACTTTTGCGTTTAATATTCTACAAACAACAATTGGATTTTTTAATAATTTTTTCGAAATTAAATCCCCTTGAATCCTAGACTCTAATTGGGTATAAGTTGAATTTTTAACCTCAAAATCACCTAATACTGGTAGATTTATTTTACCTTCATTAGAAACTAAATACCCTTGTAACATTAACTGAGTATTTTGTAAATTTTGTTGTTGGGCCGGGTTTAAATTATAAGGAGCTGCTAATAACATATCATCTGCAGTTATTTTTACACTTATAATATCATTTGGTTGTATAATTACATCAGACCATTGAAAACTACTATTCTCATTGGCTTTTAAGTCATTTAAATACAGAATTTCTTTCTTTGCCGTACACGATGTTATAACAAATATTAAAGCCATCAGTTGTAGCACAACCACTTTTTTCATAAAATCAAATTTAGCTGCAAATATAGTATAATTTAATTGAATGAAAAATATTTTTAAATAAGTAGATATAAATAGTATGAATGGTATGTTTTGGGAATTATTTAGTTGGTTTTTTTTTAATGGTATGTTTTTTTTTAATGGTATGTTTTTTTTAACCACCAAGGGGCACAAGGAAGGCAGAAGGAACAGTGAGCGTTGCACTTTTTTGTGTTTCGCCTTTTTATATTGAGACACATGGGCGTTGCACTTTTTTTTACACAGAGCTTCTCCGAGTGTTTTTATGTGCTTGGTGTTGAATAGAGATACACAGAGCGTTGCACTTATTTGGGTTGGAACGTGGATGGGAAGTGTCTGTATTGCGGAGCGCTGGTTGTGACAGATTTTATTTCGGGGTTTTACATTGAGACATACTGAGCGTTGCACTTTTTATTTTTTGCACAGAGATTCTCCGAGTTTTTTTGATGTGCTTTGTGTTGAATAGAGATACACCGAGCGTTGCACTTTTTGTTTTTTTACACTTATAATTTATAATTTTCAATATACCTATCCACATCAAAAGGAAAAGGAAATAGGGTATATAATATAATTTTCACATCCATAAAAAAAGTACGATGATGCACATACCACTTATTAATTCTTACTTTATCTGGCCAAATTATTTTGTCATTATACAGCTTTGGGTTCTTTTGCTTCGCTAAAACCACTTCTTCATTTCTGTATTTAAGAGATGCTAATCCAGTAATACCTGGTTTTACCTTTAAAATAATTCGGTCTTCACCTTGAAGAGCATCGGCGTAACCAGGCAGATCTGGTCTTGGTCCAACCAAAACCATATCACCTTTAATTAAGTTATAGAGTTGTGGCAATTCATCCAACTTAGCTTTTCTCAATATACTCCCAAAAAAGGTAGGTTTAGTTCCATCCTCTGTAAACGTTTTAATTTTATAAATCGTAAATGGAATCCCTTTATATCCTATTCTTGTCTGTGTATAAAGCATTGGTTTATTTATTTTTGATTGCTTGTCTTTATTCCAAATTGGCAAAAATTGAAAAGCACTACTTTTTAAAACCAAATTAAACTCTAAAAAAATCATTGATAACCGTAGCTATTCTGCTTCTTTCTTCATTGGATAAATTAGACCCTGAAGGCATACACAATCCTTTTTCAAATAATGTTTCAGATACTTTTGTCCCATAATAAGGATACTTTTCAAAAATAGGTTGTAGATGCATTGGCTTCCATAATGGTCTAGACTCAATATTACATGCCTCCAATGCTAATCGTAATGCCTCACGTTGCTCATACGACGCTAACACTATAGCACTTAGCCAATGATTAGAAAAATAGTCAGTAGAAGGTTCATTGAACACCGTAACTAAGCTGTTTTCTTTAAATATCTCTTGGTAAAATAAATGCATTGCTCTACGTTGTGTAACTCTTGTATCAATTACTTCCATTTGACCTCTTCCAATACCTGCACAAATATTACTCATTCTGTAGTTGTAACCAATTTCTGAGTGTTGATAATGCGGTGCATTATCTCTTGATTGTGTAGCGAAAAAGACCGCTTTTTCTTTGCTCTCTTTGGTCTTAGTAACCAAAGCCCCACCTCCTGAAGTGGTGATTATTTTATTTCCATTGAATGAAAGTACACCAAAAGTTCCAAACGTACCACACTTTTGTCCATTATAGGTGCTTCCTAAGGCTTCTGCGCTGTCTTCTATCAGCGGAATATCATATTTTCTTGAAATAGCGCTAATTTCTGAAACTTTAAAAGGCATACCATACAAATGTACACCTATAATTGCTTTTGGCTTTTTCCCTTTTAAAATCCTGTCTTTAATAGCTTCTTCTAAGGCTACAGGACACAAATTCCAGGTTTCTTTTTCACTATCTATAAATACGGGAATTGCTCCTAAATATAAAATAGGGTTGGCAGAAGCTGAGAAAGTCATACTCTGACAGATTACCTCATCACCTGCTATAACACCTGCTAAAATAAGCGCTAAATGTAGTGCCGCAGTCCCAGAACTTAGGGCGGCTACTTCAGCATCTTCTTTTAAATAATTTTGAATATCATTTTCTAAACCCGTTACATTTGGCCCTAAAGGAGCTACCCAATTCGCATCAAAAGCTTCTTGTACATATTTTTGTTCGTTACCCCCCATGTGTGGAGAAGACAACCATATTTTAGATGAATTCATTTTATTATGTTTATGCAAATATATTATTTTTAAATTTTGTTTTCAGTAGTTAGCGATACATTTTTCATAAAATAACTTGGGCAATTTTATAAAAAATACTCCTTTAAATTTGTTTCATTAAATTTAGGTAATATTAGAAAAGAGAAAAGTGTTTAAGTAAACTAAGTAAAACTCAATGGGAATTAACAATATAATTTTTCAAATTTTCATTATATGAATTAAAAATAGTTTCTATCGTACTAGGATACATTTTATATCTAGCATTTATCATCCCATTTTTTTTAAAATACTTATTTTGATGATCCGCTTCCATTGAAAATTCCATCCATTTTCTTTCTGTATTTGTTTGTATTAGTACTTCCATTTTAACTACCTCGAATTTGTAGCTATTATTATAGAAAGAAATTAGGATGGTGGATCTGATATCATAACAATTCAAATCTTCCAAATACTTATCACATAAAACTTTTGATTTCACTTCTTCAAAGCAAATGAATTCGTTTTTTTTCGTTTCGTTAAGCTGAATTTTACTCTTTTGTTTATTTAAATTTAACCAACTCATGGTTTTTTCATACAATTGTTTCTGTTTAACGTCTTTAAACTCTTCAATAATAAATTTAGTTAATCCGCTTTGAGTGAATGAAAATGAATTATTTTGAGCTCTTACTGGCGTAAAAGAAAATAACCATATAAAAAATGAATATTTAATTAATTTCATAAGATAAATTTTTTATTGTACTAACAACTATTTTAAAATTTTTATATGTAAGACTTATTTTTCATTATGTAAAAATATCCAATCTTTTTAGATTTAAGATTGTTATTGCAAAATAAATAATTAAGCCAAGTTATAACCAAAAAAAAGAGGCTGTCTTACGACAGCCTCCTCTTGTTTATAAGTTGGTTTCACTTGTACTGATTTATGCAGTACTTGTGTTACTACCTTACTCTTTTTTAACCATTCTAATGGTTTTCACTTGGTCATCTTGTGCTACAATTACATTGTAAACTCCTGATGCCCAATCTGCGCCTAGT